>Ga0194125_10000971_pt1 | contig 48882 bp, 43 predicted proteins | sample TA2KigC250mmetaG_FD_148626 | JGI IMG/M metagenome (GOLD analysis project Ga0194125, IMG submission 148626) | Freshwater microbial communities from Lake Tanganyika, Tanzania - TA2015034 Kigoma Deep Cast 250m | ecosystem: Environmental > Aquatic > Freshwater > Lake | place: Tanzania: Lake...
CGCGATTGGCTACCACCATCACTATCGGCAAACGCAGCGAAGCAGCCACATAGAGCACCTCGTGCATTAGCTCCAAACCTTGCCCAGCAGTGGCAGTAAACGTTCTTGCTCCCACCGCTGAGGAGCCAAGGCAAGCGCTCATGGCCGAATGCTCTGATTCCACCGGCACATAGCTTGCATCAAGTTCGCCATTGGCTACCAATTCAGCTAAACGCTCAACGATGTGCGTCTGCGGCGTAATGGGATATGCAGCCACAACATCTACATCAGCCAACCTAGCCGCCTCAGCAACGGCGAAGGAGCCTTCCATCCCGATTCTGTTCATTACTGCGTCTCCTCAACCATCGTTATTGCGTCCTTGGGGCACTCGGCACTACAGATTCCACATCCTTTGCAATAGTACAGGTTAGCCGTGAAATAGCCGTCGTCTCTTAGTTCGACGCAACCCTCCGGGCAAAATATATAGCATAGCCCGCACTTGTTGCATTTCTGGTAATCATACACCGGATGTTGCGACCTCCAGTCACCAGTACGATATTGGCTGGCGTTGCCCGGTTCGACCACGGGACATCCAGGCAGCAACTCTTTCCATCCAGGCAACACTTCTACCTGAGCCGTTCTTGAGCGCTTTACATCAGAAGCAACAGGTTCAGCAATAATGACCTCTTCATACGCTCTTCGGCAAGCTTCCAAATTGCTTCGTGCTCTGGCACCAAAGCGCTCCTTCACAGGTTCGTCAAGCGATTCAAGTTCGAATATATCAGTAGCTTTTACCAGAGCTCCTAGCATAGTGGTGTTAACGATGGACACACCAAGTACTTCACGAGCAATGGCAGTAGCGTTGACTATTGCCAGCTTCCATGTACCACCAAATTCGGACTTTATATCGCTCATTGCCTTCGACGTGTTTATCACCAACGCGCCCTCGCGCTTAAGTCCTAAGGTAACATCGGTTATGTAAAGTAAACCTGGGTCCAAGACTATCACGATGTCTGGCTCATTGACTGCAGCCCTGACACGTATGTGTCCAGTTTGGCTAATGCGGTTAAAGGCCAGTACCGGTGCTCCTCTTCGCTCTGGGCCAAAGCTGGGAAAAGCTTGAGCAAACTTGCCCTCGTGTATAGCTGCCAGCGCGGTCAACTCTGCAGAGGTCACCGCCCCTTGCCCGCCTCTGCCATGCCACCTGATTTCAATCATCAGATCTTTCTGCATTGGCTCCCCATTGTTCACCGATAAGAAGTACCCCTGGAGGGACTCGAACCCTCGCACCTGGCTCCGGAGGCCAGCGCTCTATCCTCTGAGCTACAGGGGCCTTGCGCTATTTTATTATTTCAAGCCGATTATTGCAATTAGCGGAGATATCTGGTTTCGTTCAGTTTTTTATGCTCATCGATTTATCGAAAAACCGAAGAGCGCTGATAAAGAGGTGGAGCCAGTCGAGACTACGAAACGAATAGACTCCAGGCAATCACGATGATAAAGATTAGAAGCACTAGCAGAACCATGACACCGGTTGCAAACCGATACCGGTCAGGGTCATATTCGTGGGGTTGTCTGTCTGTTGCCACGGCATGATGCTTCGGTTGCCTTACCAGTGGAATCGCTCTTACTAGATAGCCAATAGGGTTAGCACTGCCTCTAACTAAGAATCGCGTGAGAGAGAGCGCGGCATGCTCGACAGTGCCAAAGAGTTTGCTTACAGAGACAACACAGACCTTATAAGCTAGTTGGGCCGGTTTGCGGTAGAACCAATCGAAGTCCAGAGAAATGAGTGCCTTAACCCCCATTTGTTGAATTAATAGCCAGAAGCCAAGCCCAGTAAATATCAGCAATTGAGATGTCTCGATGACATGGCGAACTGTGTATGGTTGATAATCAACGGGAAAGGGTAAGATGTTGTAAAGAAGAGACGGATAAACTCCAATGGCTATGCAAGATATGGCTGTTAGAGCCATGCCTAGGTACATTCCGAGGGGAATAGCGCTTGGCTGTGCTGAATTCTTATGACCGAACCAAATGAAGTAAGGTAACTTCAAGGTGGTCGAGAGGAAAGTGCCGACTGATGCCAAATTCAATAGCAGCACAACAAGCCCCATATGGTTGAGGCCTGCAGCATGAACCACCAGGGACTTACTGACAAAACCACTGAACAGTGGAAAACCTGAAATAGAAAGTGCTCCAACCATATAAAATGTAAGTGCAAGCGGCATTGCCCTTGCTAGCCCGCCTAAATTTGTCAGCTTGCTCTGGCCTGTAGCATAGAGCACCGTGCCAACTCCCATGAAAAGCAATGCTTTGTACAAAATATGGGCGAAGGCGTGGGCAGTAGCCCCATTGATAGCCGTAGCCGTGCCTATCCCCACAGCACAGACCATGTAACCTACTTGACTGATGATGTGATAAGCCAGGAGACGGCGCGCATCATTTTCGAGCACTGCATAGATAACACCATAAACAGCCATGGCTGCACCCGCCCAAACAAGGATATCCCATCCAGCAAAGCCGCGAGCTAAAGCATAGACCGCTGTCTTTGTAGTGAAAGCACTGAGGTAGACGCTGCCAGTCACCGTTCCTTCTGGGTAGGCATCAGAAAGCCAGGCGTGAAGTGGAGGTACTGCTGCGTTGAGGCAGAATCCGAACATGATAAGGTAGGCGCCAAGGCCACCATCCATATAAGTGAATAGCATCGAGCCAGTCTGGGTCAACTGCACCAAAACGCCAGCTAGAAGCATACTTCCACCGAAAAGATGGACGATTAGGTAGCGAAAACCAGCGCCGCGGGACAGCGTTGTCCCACGTGCCCAGATGAGGTAAACAGACGAGACAGCCATTATCTCCCAGAAAAAAACTAAGGTGAGTAAGTCACCGGCGAACACCACGCCGAGCGAGCTGCCTGCATACAACAAAGTTGACACCTGCTCTGCAGTACCTCTTAAATGGTAACTGTAAATACCTCCCAGAAAGGTTATCAGGGCAAACACGTAGCCGAAGCAAAGGCTTAATTGGTCAACGCGAGTCACCACGAGATTGTAGTCAAGGAAGTGCACAGACAGATTGTCTCCTGGGTTGAGGTATATCAACCAGAAGAAGGTAAGCGCTGGAAAGACTAGCAAAGCCGCCGACCTCATACGCCGTGGCAGGAGGGGAAGCAGCACAGCTCCAAGAAACAGGATAGTTGCTGGAGGAAGGCTAATCATAGTAGTCCTCTTTGCGCTGCAACCAGTAGCGTCCTAGCCATTTTGCAATCATCACGATGGCTATACAGCCGAAAAGCCCGAGCGCTGCAAAAAAACCGTGAATGTGCGACCACCAGAACTCCTCTTCACTATCGCTAATTGGAATGAGGAAGTCAGCCACTAGAGAAAAGATGGCGATAATTACAACAATTAGAATCCAGGTGTATTTGGTTTTCCACTCGAATTTCATCTTCCAGCTCCAGCTAATACACTAGTAGCAACATTGCCTGCCAGGCTATAGAAGTGGAAAATGCCATCCGGTACAAGTCCCAGAAACAGTGAAATTAGGGCCGTTAGAACGAGAGGAGCAAGCATCAGAATTGAGGCTTCTGCAAATTTAGTGCGCTTACTCGACTGAGCGAAAAAAGCACGCCGCACGATGGGAAAGAGATAACCCGCGTTAAGCAAGCCGCTTAATAGCAATACAATGAGGTAAATTCCTTCCCCTGCTGCCAGCGTACCCTGTCCAAGGAACCATTTACTGATAAACCCATTTAGCGGTGGCATGCCGACTAGCCCAATGGAGACCAGCGCAAATGCGCCCATGGTGATGGGCATCTGCCTTCCAATACCATCGAGTTCGCTGATATTTTCACAGTGTGTCTTTACGTAGATAGCTCCTGCGCAAAAGAACAGGGTGATCTTCATGGCTGCATGGTTGGCAATGTGAACAAGTCCACCAACCCAGGCACTGGGCGATAGAAGCGCTACTCCGAGAAGAATATACCCCAGGTGCACAACCGTGGAATAAGCCAATCGCCGCTTTAAGTTGTTCTGATACATAGCCAGAAGAGAGGATGCTATGATTGTGATGCTTGCCATGACGGCGAGCATGTTTCCCGCTCCGATTTCATGAAATAAAGTGGGACCGAAGACAAAACCAATAACTCGGACGAAACCAAAGACGCCTGCCTTGACCACAGCGACAGCATGTAGCAGCGCGCTCACCGGCGTAGGGGCGATCATCGCAGTTGGCAGCCAACTATGGAATGGTATGAGTGCTGCCTTCATTCCTAATCCAACAAGGAAAAGGACAAAGAGTGGCAAAAGATTATGTTGTTCAACCACACCACTTAAAAAGCCACCGGGGCTGAAATCCAAGGTACCTGTGTATTTATATGTCAACGCAGTAGCTATAATCAATACCAATCCTCCCGTGAGCAAATAGGCGAGATATTTTCGCCCAGCCTGTATGGCTTCGGGAGATTCTTTATGGATGACCAGCGGGTATGTAGCTATGGTCAGCATCTCGTAGAAAATGACAAACGTAAGCAGGTTTGCCGCGAATGCAATACCCATTGCTGACGAGAGACATATAGCAAAACAAGTATAGTATCGAGTCTGTTTCTCTTCGGAGAGGCTACGCATATAGCCGATAGAGAAAATAGAGGTGACAATCCAGAGAGCTGAGGCAGACAGACCGAAAATGATGCCTGCGGTATCTGCTCGAAAAGCTAATGCGATCCCAGGTGAAATAGTAAAAAGGACTATCTCGGGGTATTTGCTGCCAAGTGCACTAGGCAACATCGAAAAGACTATGCCGAACATGGCAACAGAGCCAAGCACCGTCCATAATTCCCTGATATTTGGCCTTTTGCCTGAGAGCATGATAAGAAGCGAAGCAAGCAAGGGTACCAGCACTGCTACCAGGGGTTTCAGTGAAGAGTGTGCTTCCATTAGTCTATATGCCCGTCTCTTTACGTTTGTCTAGAATGCTAAGGAAACAATAGGTTCTAAAATCTGTGTAACAATCACTGCATTAATGACACCGAGAATGATAATACCACTGGCCAAAACGAGGATCGGTGCCAACATCTCCCCAGGTGGGTCTGAGGCTGCGGTAACAGTGCTATCGTTGTTGGACGGTACCATGTATACCTTCTCCAACACACGGAAAAAATAGACAGCGTTGAGCAAGCTACTTGCTACAACAACTACTGCGAAGACCCAGTTGCCGGCATCAATGCATCCCAGTACTAGGTACCACTTACTGAAAAAGCCGCATGCTGGAGGAATCCCGACCATTGATATTGCTGCTACAGTAAATGCGCCCATAGTCCATCGCATGTGGCGCCCTAGCCCAGCAAATTGCGGAATTTGCCAAAGTCCTGCACGATACCGAATTCCGCCTGAAATCTGAAAAAGGCAACCTTTCATAAAGGCATGGTTAAGTATATGGAGCAACGCGCCAATGAGCCCGAAAGGGTTGGCCAAACCAATTCCCAGAGCAACGTAGCAGATTTGAGCTACACTGCTGTATGCCAGCATACGTCTGAAGTCTTTCTGAGCAATAGCCATAATTGACATAGCAACAATCCCAACTGCAGCAAGCCAACCGATCATCAGCGTTACGGGTAGAACACTGGTCAAGTAGTTAGGAAGAAAGACAGATACCAGCATGCGTATAAGGACATAGGCGCCAACTTTTGTCATAATGGGAGCGATAAGTGCGACAACGGCCGAAGGGGAGTAGGTATAAACGTCGGGCAACCATATGTGCAAAGGAAACAATGCCATTTTTAGAGCCATACCGATGACGATGAATGTCATCGCCACCACAATGAGACGTGAGCCATATATGCCGGGCAAGATTCGGGCAACATCACCCATATTCAAGGACCCGGTGGCAAAATAGATAAAGCCAACGCCTAAAAGGTAGAAGCATGCCCCGATAGTCCCCATGATGACATAGCGAATGACAGCTACAGGGGCTTTGTCGTTGCCGATAGCCATGATAGCGTAAGCAGCCAGGGAGGCAATCTCTAGAAAAACGTAGAGGTTGAACAGGTCACCAGTCAAGATAATGCCAGTTAACCCGGCAAGCATCAGTAACACCAGTGAATATAGGGGGACTATCTTTTCAGGCACTTCTTGTAGAAACGACCGACGCGAATAAATCACACTAAGGAGGGCAATGAACATCACAAGCACAGTCATAAACCCTGAGAGGTGGTCAAGCACATATTCGATCCCCAGCGGCGGTGGCCAACCGCCGAAATAATAATGCTGAGCGCCATCCTGCAAAACTCGTATAAGCCCCATAACAGCAGTCACTAGGGCTGTAACAATGCCCAGTAGTGTTATTGGATATACCAGGCTTCTACTAAATGTCCCGACCAGAAAAGCAACAAAAGCAGAGAGAAGTAATGAAACAGGGATAATAGCTGGAAGCTGAGCCAAGCTTATTCGCGCATCCTTCTTAGGATTTCCTCCTCATCTAAGGTGCGGTAACGACGGTAGATTAAGAGGAGAATAGCAAAGGCTACACCATTTGTTGCCACCATTACTACGATGGCAGTTAGCATAAGCACATGTGGGAGAGGATTCACATATAGAGCCGTATTTTCTAAGCCTAATTTTGGATCGAACGTAGGCACTGTGGCGCCAAATTTTACGCTGCTTGATATAAAAAGAAGAATGATGGCTGTCTGGAATATGTTCATGCCAATCACTTTCTTCATTAGATTATGTTTCGCCAGCATTCCCCAAACACCTATTACTATCAGGGCGGTGCTCAAATAGTAAGGATAGTGGTCTAATAATACTTGGAACATTATCCTTCCTTGGTAAGGCTGTCGAAGATAGAAAGCAAGACCCCGAAAACACCAAGTGCAACCCCGATCTCAACGAAAAGAATCCCAAGATGCTGTCTTTCAGCACCTGACATTCCTGGAATAGGCAAGTAGGCATAGTTCAGGTATTCGCCCCCCGCCAATATGGAGATTAAGCCGGTAGCACTATAGATGAGCAGCCCAATTACACCCACAATATGCCCCAATTCCAGTGGAAATTTCTTTATTGTGGCCTGCCGTCCCAGGGATAGCCGCAATAGTATGACACCAGATGCCATAATAGTTCCGCCCTGGAATCCACCCCCGGGGCCATAATGGCCAAACATGGTCACATAGAAGCCGAATAGGAACATAAATGGGACCATCAGCCGACAGGCCAGGCTAACAATGAGGTCTCTGTACTTTGCTATCATCTCGCTTACTCCTCCAGAGCAACAGGATACAGGCAAGCCCAGCTGTGAAGATGACAATGGTCTCGCCAAGCGTGTCATACGCACGATAATCAGCAAGTATTGCTGTTACTATGTTGGGCGTTTCAGTATCCTGAAGTGACCTCTGAATATAATAAGGTGAGACATGGAGGTTTGCTGGTGCCTGGGGGTCACCATAGGCGGGCATATCAACCTCTACATAAAATAAAAAAGCCACAAATAAGCATACAATGAATAATGCAAGCCACTTCAATCCTTTGACCTCCGCTTCAAAAAGTAGAGAGCAGCAATAAAAAATACTCCGCTTACGCCTGCGCCTACTGAAGCCTCAGTGAAAGCAACATCGACGGCACCCATCTCGGCATAAATGAGCGCCATGACGAAGCTGTATGCCATCAAGACGAAGGAAGCAACCAGCAAGTCGCGAACAGTAAGCGCAGCTATTCCGGCAATAATGGCAAAAACAAATAATATTAAGGTAAGCGGCTCATTCATGCCTCTTTATCCCCTATTATATCTTTGACTTGTGCCTGCTCAATTTCTGCCTTGTTGCCACGCCCGATAGCGCTCACGCGCCTTTCTCGAACCCACGGCTGCAAGCCCGAGCGGGCAGCCGCTCTAGCAATGACATGAGTGGCAGTTGGATTTGTCAGTGCTATAAACAACAGAATAATTACCAGCTTTGCACTGTTTATTTCAAATCCATGGTAAAGCGCTAAGCCACCAAGCAACAGCATTGACCCCAGTGTTTCTGATTTACTCACCGCATGGCTCCGACAATATACATCCGGCAGGCGAATAATTCCCGTGCTGCCCACCGTTAGAAAAAACAATCCACCAACAACAAATATGGCGGCCAATAGGAACCGTATCATCTTATGGTGCTTTCCTTCGTCGTTCCATGTATTTGCCAGCTGCGATGATGCCTACAAAGTTAAGCAATGCGTAGACTATTGCCAGGTCAACAAACATGTCAACCCGCTCGTAAACAAACCCCAGTACAGCCAATAGGAGAACACCGTTTGTTCCCATGAGGCTAGCCCCAATTATTCGGTCAAAGGCTGTAGGTCCCTTCACCACGCGGTATAACGGCGGAGACATCAGGATTGCAATAAAGATGGCAATGCCCGTGAAAACAGGACTGATCACCGCAATTTCTCCATAGAATATGCCCGCAAAATCTCGGGTGGTGGTTCCCCTTTTTCTCCGAACACATGCCCAACTTTGTTCTGCATTAGGCCGGTTTCAAGGTCGCGTGCTGTTATTGGTACAAGCGCATGGATGGTATAGGCATTATCCTTTAGGTCCACAGTAATCGTTCCGGGTGTCAGCGTTATTGAATTAGCTAATGTCACCAAAGAAATATCTCTCCGCATTTGAGTCTTAAATCGGAGCAACACAGGATTTATGGGCATTCGTGGGTTGAGAATTATGATTGCTACATATATGTTCGCCTTCAGTATATTAAATAGCAACCATGGCACATAAACAAACAGTCGTAATATAGACATAAACAAAAACCCAAAGGTGATTTCTCCATTTTTGGTATGGGTATCACCGGAGTACAAAAAATTGCTGGTTAGAAAAGTCACCAGTCCTGCTGCAAGTACTCCTACAAAAATGTAACCAGGTTCCCAATGGTGTGCGAAAATGAGCCAAAAAAGAAAAAGTATGACGAACTCAAGGATGGCAACAGGCCACCTCCCACTCAGGGCACTAATTCGACTTTTGGGAGACTTAAGTATAGCCTTATTCATGCTCCTACTATACACTTAGCCGAATATGTGTAGGTATCATATAACTCCCGGTTTGTTTGAGACGGGGATCGCTTCAAATAGCAACCATAAATCTGCCCGCCAATCTTGGCAACAAGAAAAATGAGCGCAAAGCTCAGGATAAACTTAAAGTATATTTCGGCTTCCACCAGATTATCACCCTAGCAAAATATATCGCGATTTCATATTGCGTCAGGAATATTCATTGTACTACGAGAGTCAAGCAAAAGATAACCGTCAATTTAGCCAGGGAGCGGAAGCTACCATGCTCCAACACAGTCCGGGCATTGAGCTGTGCATCTGGGAGCAGCAGGTCTACCCAGTGCCCGCTCGTTCTATGGTTGGGGCTCCTGTATTGCTTTTCCTTCTTGCCATCTGATGACAGCTTTAGTGAGCTCAAGAACTGGGAAAATCGAAGCAGCAAGAATAATAACAGCCACCCATTCAAAAATGCCTAGAGGATACGTATTGAACACCTCTTCTAAGAACGGCACCTCAATAATAGCCAATAGCAGCAGGGCTTCCCATAATATGGCGAGATTAAGCCACTTATTCTTAAATATGCCAATTTTGAAAATAGACTCCCTATCGGAGCGGAAATTATAGGCTTTGAAAAATTGGATGAGAACTAGAGTAAGGAAGCAAAGGCTTTGTGCTTCTATCATGCTCTTATCTACGTCCAATGCCCATTTGAATATCGCTAAATTTAGTATAGCCGACCATATACCACCTACAGCCATCAATACTAAGACTGGCTTCGTGAAAATGCTTTCACCACGAGGACGTGGCTTTTGCCTCATCAGGTCGGGGGCAGGTGGGTCTACGGATAGAGCAAGAGCGGGCAAGCCATCTGTAGCCAGATTCACATATAGAATCTGAACGGCAATGAGAGGTATAGCCCCGTAAGGGAGGCCGATTAGCGGACCAAAAAGGATTGCACCGGACATCAGTAAAATCTCCCCCATGTTTGAAGACAACAGATACATGAGGTATTTCTTGATGTTGCCAAAAATCCCCCTCCCCTCTTCGACTGCAGCTACAATGGAAGCAAAATTGTCATCGGTCAGTATCATATCGGCTGCTTCTTTGGTCACGTCGGTACCGTTGATGCCCATGGCCACCCCGATATCTGCTTTCTTAAGAGCTGGCGCATCGTTCACGCCATCGCCGGTCATAGCCACCACATGTCCCTTTTTCGCTAGTGCTTCAACAACCCTGAGTTTGTGCGCAGGAGAGACCCTGGCATAGACCTCTATTTTCTCTACCAGTGCTTCAAACTCCTCGTCGTTCGTATCATCTAATTCCGCACCGGTGAGAGCTATGCCATCTTTGAGTAGGCCCAGTTCCTTGGCAATAGCTACTGCTGTCAGCTTGTGGTCACCGGTTATCATCACCGATTTTATGCCGGCCTCATCGCAAATCTTGACAGCACCCTTGACTTCCTCTCTGGGCGGGTCGATCATACCAACCAATCCCAGGAAAACCATGTCACTTTCTTGTGCGCCGACACTGGTCAGATTACCAGACATCTTCTTATATGACATAGCCAGAACGCGCAGAGCATTACCTGCCATATCTTGTGCTAGCGATACGATTCGCCGCCTTTCATCATGGTTTAACCCTACTTCGCTACCATTGCGATAAAGGCACGAGCATGACTCCAAAATCACCTCTGGGGCTCCTTTAGAATAGGCAAACTTCCCCTCTGGAGTATGGTGTATAGTGGTCATTTTCTTTGTTTCAGAGGAAAAGGGTATTTCGTCAACGCGCGGACAATATTTAACAACTTCATCCTGCCATAACCCGGCTTTTGCGGCCGCAACTACAAGCGCCCCCTCCGTAGGGTCACCCTTGATTTGCCAAACACCACTAACAGACTCAAGCGAGGTATCATTACAAGAGGTGCTCATCCGTAGCAGCATTTCCAGCGCAGTGTCCTTTCCGTGCTCAATCACAATATTATTTACAGAGAACTCTCCTTTAGGCTCGTAGCCAACGCCGCTGACATCTATAAGCCGACCATCCACATATATTTGTCTTACCGTCATCTGATCCTGTGTCAACGTACCAGTCTTGTCGGAGCAAATATAAGTGGTGCAACCAAGGGTTTCGACTGCCGGCAGTTTCCTAATCAAGGCATGGCGTTTTACCATTCTCTGTACACCAAGGGCTAAAGATATGGTCACCACAGCCGGCAGGGCTTCGGGCACGGCTGCTACCGCCAAGCTGACACCCCAGATCAGCATCTCCAGGATTTCGTGCCCTCTCAAAACGCCCAGCACGGCTAATGCAAAGCATAGTACCAAGGCCACAATGGCAATCCACCTCCCCATGCGGTCGAGGCTGATTTGCAGAGGAGTCTGCTCTGCTTCCACCTCTTGCAACATGGTGGCAATTTTGCCGAACTCTGTGTCCATCCCTATCGCTGTGACTACAGCTTTGCCTCGGCCATAAACAGCAGCGGTACCCATGAACACCATGTTCCTTCTGTCCCCAATGCTTATGTCCCCTTCCAAAGTTCGGTCTAACTTTTCCACAGGAACCGATTCACCGGTCAAAGGAGCCTCGTCTATCTTCAAGTTGACTGCTTCAACGATGCGAGCATCTGCCGGTATCCTGTCTCCTGTTTTGAGTAATATTATGTCACCAGGTACCAGCTCGCGAGCTACGATTTCAATTTCGCGGCCGTCTCTTAGAACGGATGCTGTCGGGGCGGCCATCTTCTTCAAGGCTTCCATCGCCCGTTCTGCTCTATACTCTTGGATGAAGCCCAATCCTGCAGCAAAAAGGATAATGACAAAGATGACTATTGCATCGGCTACCTCCCCCAAGACAGCAGAAAGTACTACAGCTATGAGGAGTATGATAATCAGGAAGCTTTTGAACTGTCCCAGCAATATTTGCCAGGGGGAGGCCTTCTCTTCCTCGACCAGTTCGTTTGGACCGTATTGAGCCAGCCGCCTGTTAGCTTCATCCTGACTCAATCCCCGGGGATTGGAATCGAGCTTAGCCAAAGTTTCAGGCACACTAAGGTCATAATAATTGCGAGGTTCCAACTGAATTATCCTTTCCGAAATTGTTGGTTAGAGTAGTAGTGTTAGTATCGCACCACCAGCCACTACAGAAGCGATCTGCCCTGCAGTATTGGCTCCAGCGGCATGCATCAGTAAATGGTTTTGTGGGTCAGCTTCGAGACCGACCTTTTGTACTACCCTGGCCGACATAGGAAAAGCTGATATCCCAGCAGCACCAATCAATGGGTTTACCTTTTTGCCAGAGAGGTAACAAATAATTTTACCGAAAATTACTCCAGCTCCCGTGTCCAGAGCAAAGGCTACGATACCCATAACAAAGACGATAATAGTTTGCGGCTTCAGAAATTCAGTGGCAAGCATCATACCGCCGACTGTAAGACCAAGAAGGATAGTTACAATGTTCACCAGCGCGTTTTCGGCAGCGGCCGATAGACCCGGTACTACACCACTTTCCTTGAGCAAGTTACCTAGCATCAGGCAACCAATAAGCGCAGTGGCCTTAGGAGCAATCAGCCCCACAACAATGATGACAACTACGGGAAAAAGAATTTTCATCTTTTGAGATACTTCCTTCTCAACGATGGGCATTCTGATTTGTCGCTCTTCCTTTGTAGTCAGCAATTTCATAATCGGCGGCTGAATGATAGGCACCAAAGCCATGTAAGAATAGGCAGCAACAGCGATTGGAGACAAAAGCTCCGGAGCCAATATACTTGAAACATATATGGATGTTGGCCCATCAGCGGAGCCGATTACTCCAACCGAAGCAGCCTGAGCTAGATTCAATGGTAAGAGGCGAAGCCAACCATCGCCGACCATGTAAGCCAATAAAAAGGTGCCAAAAATGCCAAACTGCGCCGCAGCTCCCAGCAATACCGTATACGGTCTTGCCAAGAGAGAACCAAAGTCAATCATCGACCCCACACCGATAAACACCAGCAGCGGGAACAGCTCAGTTTCTATTCCAGCCTGCCTCAATACGCCAAACAAGCCGCCTGCTTCAGTCAGACCACTAAGTGGTATGTTGGTCAGAAGTATGCCAATGCCTATTGGCAACAATAATACAGGTTCAACATTTCTGGCAATCCCTAGATAGAGCAAGAGCCCACCGATGATGAGCATCACCAGACCTTGCCAGGTAAGGTTAAGAAATCCTATAAGTTCGTGTGAAACCATGAGTATTTGGAGTACACTTACTTTTTGGGGTGCTTACTCCCCTTTTCTCCGAAAAGCTTGTTCAATCCAATCATAACAAGAAGCACCGCGCCCAGTGCGGCAAAGACGATAAGCATCCCGACAATTGTGATATAAAGCGCTTGGAGCAACCGGTCACCTCTAAAGTCCTCAATTATAGACAAATAACCACTACTTTCGCAACGGAAATTTTCCCAAGACCTCCAGGGGCCTCAATACTTATTTCTTACCTGTTTATGGTTGCCATCATACAAGCGTCAACTTTCATCGCCAAATTTGGGGTGTTATAATTTAGAACTGCCGGAGAGGTGTCCGAGTGGTTGATGGTGCCGCTCTCGAAAAGCGGTAGGCGATAAGCCTCGTGGGTTCGAATCCCACCCTCTCCGCCAATCAACCGGAGAGGTGCTGGAGTGGTCTAACAGGCGCGCCTGGAGAGCGCGTGTCGCCTTTGGCGACCGTGGGTTCGAATCCCACCCTCTCCGCCATTGCATTCTTATCTTTGCATTGTTTTCTAGACCATCCTTGCGGGTTAAACACTGATGAGGCTGTTTAAACACAAGATTCCCAAGATTGGTATAGCATTGGGATCTGGCGCGGCACGCGGTTTAGCTCACATCGGTGTTTTGAAAGCACTTAGGGAAGCTAAAATACCCGTTCACATGGTTGCAGGCACAAGCATGGTAGCTATGATAGGGGCCTGCTTTGCCAATAGTGGGGATATCAGCGCTGTGGAGGAAACAGCCCTTAAAACAGGATGGAAAGAAATAGCCCGTTTAGTTGACCCTAAACTCAGCACTATAAGAAAGGGGCTAATATACGGTGAAAGGATTGGGAAGCTGCTGCGCTCTTTAGTCGGCGATGCGAGATTTGAAGATCTCAAGATGCCTTTCGCTTGTGTTGCTACCGATATAAACACCGGCCAGCAAGTTGTCATCACGAATGGCGTGGTAGCTGAGGCAGTGCGAGCCAGCATATCCATCCCCGGTATATTTGTACCCACCACAATCGGAGATAGATGTTTAGTAGATGGTGGTTTGACAAATCCAATACCCACAGAAGCGGTCAAGGATATGGGTGCAGAATTCGTCATTGCGGTAAATGTCCTGATTGACCCCCAAAGAAGCAAAAGGGCTGCTCCCTCTCGTGAGGTCGATAGCCCAGTTCCGATACCTAATATTTTCAATACGTTAATACAGTCGCTATACATCATGGAATACGAGATAATGAAACCCAGGATTCTGGATGCCGACGTCACTATAAGTCCCCAAGTCAGCAATATAGAAGCCTTTGATTTTCATAAGAGCGAGGAGGCTATACTTGCGGGGTACAAGGCAGCTAAGGATGCTCTGCCGAGGTTACAGCATCTCTTAGGCAAGCTATAATCAGCGACATCTAGTTGCTCCATAGTCCTTTTTCTGCCACCGGCTTTCCTTTCTTGTGATTGTTGACCTACTGATGCTATGTTAAAATGTTTCGACTACGATGGAAAAATCAGATGAATTGAAGTATTGGGTCGGCTTTTCACGAATCCCAGGTATTGGCCGAATTAAAACGTCACAACTGCTTGCGTATTTTGGCACACTGGAAAACGCATGGAAAGCGCCACCTGCTGAATTGAAAAGGGCCGGGTTGGACTCGAGGTCGGCAGAGATCATCGCAAACTTAAGGCCCAGGATATCGCCGAATGCTGAAATCGACAACTTAAGGCACTACAAGGTAAAGGCGATTACGTGTGAAGCTGCCGATTATCCTCAGCGACTGAAAGAAACCTATGACTACCCAACTGTGCTTTATGTCAGAGGAAGTCTTCTGCCTGAAAATGAATGTAGCCTGGCTGTGGTAGGTACTCGCCGCCCCACAGCCTATGGCCGACAGGTGACTGAGGAGGTTGTCAGTGACTTAGCGCGTAGTGGTATCACCATCGTCAGCGGCTTGGCAAAAGGAATAGACTCTATCGCCCATCGGGTGACGCTGGAAGTTAATGGCAAAACCATTGCTGTCTTTGGTTGCGGGTTAGACATAGTATATCCCGCTGAGAATGCTAAGCTAGCCCGTGAAATCATGGAGCAAGGGGCACTGGTGAGCGAGTATCCGCTAGGTGTTAAACCCAAAGCAGATAACTTCCCCAGACGAAACCGCATCATGAGCGGAATGAGCCTGGGAGTTCTAGTGATTGAAGCAGGAGAAAGCAGCGGTGCCTTAATCACAGCTAGCCAAGCCCTGGAACAAAACCGAGATGTTTTCGCAGTGCCGGGTAGCATACTCTCTCCAGCAAGCAAAGGAACAAATCGTCTGATTCAGGAAGGGGCAAAACTGGTGCGCAGTCATGTCGATATTCTTGAAGAACTCAACCTCAACATTGTGGCTCAACAGCTAGAGATGAAGGTGATTCTCCCCAGCAACGAGACCGAGTCGCTGCTTTTGAAACAATTAGGAACTGAGCCAATACATATTGACGAGGTGTGCCGCAACTGCGGCTTGACTGCAGCGTCGGTTAGTAGCGCATTGTCTTTAATGGAACTGAAGGGAATGGTGAAACAGGTTGGCGCATTGAATTATGTGTTAGCTCGCGAAACAAGGTAGAATACCGAGTCTGTTAGGCTGACATGACAAGAGAATTAGTTATAGTAGAATCGCCTGCCAAAGCAAGAACAATAAGCAAAATCCTTGGTGCTGGATATAGCGTCAAGGCTTCTCTGGGCCATGTACGTGACTTGCCGCAAAAAAGCCTTGGTATAAGCATAGAAGATAACTTCACCCCAAAATATGTGGTCATACCGAGTAGACGCAAGACTGTTAACGAACTTAAAGAATTGACTTCCAATGCCAAGGCTGTCTATTTGGCTACCGACCCTGATCGCGAAGGTGAAGCCATCGCCTGGCATTTAATCGAAGCAACTAGAATGGATAAGAGCAAAGCTCCAGTGCACCGCGTGTCTTTTCACGAAATAACCAAAGAAGCTGTAAGCGAAGCTTTCCGCAAGACCCGCGCCATCGATATGCGTCTTGTTGATGCTCAGCAAGCACGACGTCTCCTGGATAGGCTGGTAGGATATAAGTTAAGTCCTTTGCTATGGCGCAAGGTACAGAGAGGGCTTTCTGCCGGAAGGGTCCAATCAGCAGCCGTCCGTTTGGTGGTTGACAGAGAACGAGAGATCAATAGCTTTGTGGTACTTGAATATTGGACTATCGATGCTGAGTTAGCCAAGAGGTCGTCAGCCGAGCAGGAGAGATTCCATGCCACCCTAGCTGGCCTAGCAGACGGCGACAGACTACAGATATCCAGTGAAAATGAAGCCAAGGCTCTCGAAGATGAATTGCGCGGGTGCAGTTACAGTGTCAATTCGGTTACGCGTAGCGATGTTTCGCGCCAACCATCTCCGCCCTTTATAACCAGTACACTTCAGCAAGAGGCCGCACGAAAACTACGATTCAGTCCCAAGCGTACTATGATGATTGCGCAGCAGCTCTACGAGGGAATCTCTATCGGTGCGGAGGGCCCGGTTGGCCTCATAACCTACATGCGCACCGATTCTACCCATGTAGCAAGCGGTGCCATTGCTGAGACGCGTCAACTCATTAGCGCAAAATATGGCAAAGAGTATCTCCCGCCACACGCTCGTGTTTTCCGCAAAAAGGGGCGATTTGCACAAGAGGCTCACGAGGCTATCAGGCCAACCAATGTGCACCGCGAGCCGAATCAGCTAAAATCGTTTTTGACCTCTGAGCAACTGAAGCTTTATGAGATCATCTGGAAGCGAATGGTTGCTAGCCAGATGACACCTGCTGTATTTGATACCGTAAATGCAGATATCCACGCAATGCAGCCTGAATCCCAAACAATCTATCTTCTAAAAGCCACCAGCGCAATTTGCAAATCCCCGGGTTTCATGGTTCTTTATATAGAAGGAAAAGACGAGAATGATGATGTCCAATCCTCGGTCACATCCATACCCATGCTCGTGCCTGGAGATGATTTAGACCTGCTGAGTCTTTTCAGTGAACAGCATTTCACACAACCTCCCCCGCGTTATACTGAGGCTACACTGATCAAGGCACTGGAGCAAAAGGGCATCGGCCGACCGAGTACCTACGCTACTATAATATCCACCATTCAGGAAAGAGGTTATGTGCGTAAGGAAAGGGGCAGATTCATCCCTGAGGAGGTCGGTATGATTGTAAACGACCTCCTGGCCGAGAACTTTCCCCAAATTGTTGACCTGCGCTTCACTGCTGAAATGGAAAGGGAACTTGACGAGATTGCACAAGGTAGCAAAACCTGGGTGTCAGTGCTACAAGATTTCTACACACCATTCGACTCATTATTGCATAATGCTTCGCAATTGATAACAAAAAGAGATTTAACGAAGTTAAGTGACGAGTTCTGTCCCCTGTGTAGCCAACCCATGGTCATCAAAGTAGGTAGATTTGGTAAGTTCCTTGCATGTAGCGGTTATCCTGAATGCAAGAAAACAATGCCTTTGATAGTCAGAACTGGCGTTTCCTGTCCCCAGTGCCAGGAAGGTGAGCTAATAGAGCGGATAGGCAGGAAGAAGCGCCGCTTTTATGGCTGCAGTCGCTACCCTGCTTGCGATTTCAGTAGCAGCCGCAAGCCTCTTCCTCAACCCTGCCCCCAGTGTAGTAAGCTCCTTGTAGAATCACGAGGCGAATGGGCGGTGTGCATTGCCTGCAAACACAAGGTGAGAATTGACTCGGTGGAAAAAGTGGAGGCAGCAGTATGAGAATATTAGTCGCAAACGGACCGAATCTCAATATGCTTGGGAAGAGAGACAAAGCCATTTACGGAGACAAAACACTCCCTGAAATAGAAGCAATAATGAAAAAATTCGCTAGACGATTGGGAGCCGAGGTCACTACTTTCCAGTCGAATAGCGAAGGAGAACTGATCAACTTCATACAGTCAAACATCGCTGGAATGGACGGCTTAATCATAAACCCAGGCGCATTGAGCCATTATGGCCTAGCATTGCGCGACGCATTAGCAGACATCGTGGTGCCAATCATTGAAGTACATCTATCTAATATTTATGCGCGTGAAGATTGGCGAGCCAAGTCAGTGATTGCCCCAATTGTCAAGGGGCAAATCACAGGATTGGGATGGCGAGGCTATCTTGCGGCACTACAACTGCTTATCAGCGAACTCAATGGGGAGAGCTGGGAGTGAATCGACTCCAGAAGTTGCGTCAGCATCTGGCGGCACGAAGACTGGATGCTTTTCTTGTGTCTCAGGCACAGAATAGGCGCTATTTGTCAGGGTTCACAGGTTCCGAAGGATGGTTGCTGATTTCAGAGACGACATCGGCTATAGCTGTTGACTTCCGTTATGTGGAACAGGCAGTGACCGAGTCACCAGATTTCGAAGTTCTCCAAATCAAGGGCGACATATCGCGTTGGCTTCCGGATTTGACGGCAGACTTCGGCATTAGGAAATTGGGGTTTGAAGCCACTGAAATCACCGTTGCCATTTATCAACAACTTTGCATCGCGATAAGCCAAGGGCAACATAAACTGCAACTCATCCCGACTACCGGCATTGTAGAATCCCTCAGAGCTATAAAAGAATCGGCAGAGATAAAATCAATCACGGAAGCGGCAGCCCTAGCAGATGCTACGCTGGACTACGCGCGAACGATAGTTCAACCTGGCATGAGTGAGAAGCAAATCGCGTGGAAACTGGAAGGGTTTGTGCGCGAAAAGGGCAGCGAGAATGTTCCATTCGACTTTATCGTAGCTTCAGGGCCAAACGCAGCGATGCCACATGCTAGACCCACCGAACGTATTATCAGCAAAGGTGAGCCTATCGTCCTGGATATAGGGGCCAAGGTTGAAGGTTATTGCAGTGACCTGAGTCGAACTCTATGTGTAGGTAACGGAGACAAGGCTTTCTCTAAGATTTATAATATTGTTCTGGGTTCGCAATTAGCGGCCTTAGCAACGATTGAACCCGGCCTAAGTGGTGAGCAAGCTGATAGGCTCGGTCGGAGTATTATTGAACAAGCAAACTACGGTGAAGCTTTTGGCCATGGGATGGGACATGGCATAGGCCTGGCGACACATGAATCACCGCGGCTTGGTCCCGGTTCGTCAGACATACTGGCTGAAGGAATGGTTTTCAGCGTGGAACCCGGAGTTTACATCCCTGGCTGGGGGGGCATAAGAATTGAAGACACTGTAGTGGTGGAGAATGGTAAAATTAGGAGCCTTACGCAGACTGACAAGACATCAAATATTGTTTAGCAAGGGGGTGACCATCTTGTGATCGATGCGGGAGAGTTAAGAAAGGGTATCACCATAGAATTGGATGGGCAACCATATCAAGTCCTCGATTACCAGCACATAAAAATGGCTAGAGGCTCGGCTCAGGTTAGATTAAAGCTCCGTGACGTCCGAGCTGGTCACACAACTGAGCGTGTTTTCCAAGCCAGCCAGAAGTTCGCCAAGGCTTTCCTGGACCGCCGCCAAGTCCAATATTTGTATCACGATGGCAGTCTATACCATTTCATGGACAATGAAACGTTCGAACAGACCGCTGTTGACAAGGCATTGCTTGGCGATGCTCTTAACTACCTAAAAGACGGTGCGAATCTCCAATTATTGACTTTCAAAGGACAAACAATAGGCATAGAATTACCTGTTTCCGTGGAGTTGAAAGTGGCTGAAACAGGCCCTGGGTTTAAAGGCGATACAGCCAGTGCTGGCAGCAAACCTGCTAAACTAGAAACAGGCATAACCATTCAAGTCCCATTTTTCATAAATACTGGTGATACTATCAAAGTGGACACGCGTACAGGTCAATATTTAGAGAGGAAAAACTGATCCTTTGATAAAAGCAGACTTGCATGTCCACACCGGCTATTCTATGGATTCAAAGGCATCTCTGGAGCGGATAGTCGAGCATTGCCTTCAAGTGGGAATTAACTGTTTGGCTATAGCTGACCATAATACCATGGCAGGAGCTGTGCGTCTCAAGGAAATGGCACCTTTCCAAATCATTGTGGCTGAGGAGGTTTTGACAACCTGCGGCGAGGTCATAGGCATGTTTCTCACAGAGGAAATACCCAGCAAGTTGACCATCGAAGAAGCAATCTCACGGATAAAGGCTCAGCAAGGACTGGTGTGCATCCCACACCCTTATGATAATTTTAGACTATCTGCCTTCCGCAATGAGGCTTTTGCAGCCATCATGCCACAAGTAGATATCATCGAGGTCTTTAACTCGCGAAGTTTTTCTCCCCACAACTCGGCCAAAGCCAAGAAATTGGCAGAAAAATTTGGCAAGCCAGTCAGTGCAGGAAGCGATGCTCACACACCTGCGGAGATTGGTAAGGCCTACGTTGAAATGCCTGACTTCAATGACAAAGAGACGTTCCTATCCTCTCTGGCCAAGGGGAAGATTATGGGACGTAAATCAAGTCCTTTAGTTCACTTCGCCAGCACGTGGGCTAGGCTAACTAAAAGCTTCTTCTAAAGAAACAGGTACTTCGTCTATGAATGGAGGCCCGAATCGGAACATTCCACTCACATTTTGGAGTATGACTGGGTAGCGCTTTGTAAGTAGGCCAGATTATGCAGGCAGTTAAACATTTTTATCGGAAAATGAGTGCAGATTTTGAATATTGCTTTAATGTTGAAATCTCATCACCACTTACTACTGAGGAATCGAGAATACTACAATGGCTGCTCGCTGAAACATTCGAGACAGAAAATTTTGCAGAGAAGTCTTTTTTCAACTCAGACAACGATGTAGTTGAAATCGGTCCCCGCCTGAATTTCGAGACAGCGTATTCAACCAATGCTGTTGCCATTTGCCATGCCTGCGGACTCAAGAAGGTCGGCCGTGTGGAATGTTCAAGACGATACCTACTGCCAAAGGGAATCGATAAGGCCAGTTTCATTGCTCAGAATCATGACAGGATGACTGAATGCCTCTACCCTGAACCCATAAAATCGTTTACAACGAGAACCTTGCCGGAAAAAACTTATACTGTTCCACTATCAGCAGGCGGGCTCAATGAGTTTAGAAAATTCAACCGTGAGAATGGGCTGGGTATGGACGAATGGGACATGGAATATTATACAAATCTTTTTGTAAAGATCTTGCGTAGAGACCCTACTAATGTAGAACTATTCATGCTCGGCAATAATAACAGTGAGCATGCACGACACTGGTTCTTCAAGGGTAAGTTAATAATCGATGGCAGCGAAGTCTCTGATACTATACTCCAGATTATTAAATCACCTCTGATTGCCAACCAGGCAAACAGTGTTATAGCCTTTAGTGATAATTCCAGTGCAATCCAAGGTTATAAAATCTGGACTGTAATTCCTCAAGGACCGGGGGTATGCTCACCGTTTGTTCCCAAATCATGTACCTATCACATTGTCTTTACTGCTGAGACACACAACTATCCTAGTGGTGTCCAACCATTCCAAGGAGCAACGACTGGAACTGGTGGGAGGATTCGTGATGTCCAGGCTACTGGAAGGGGTGCCCTGGTAATTGCAGGTACCGCTGGCTATTGCACCGCAGCTCTGCACATACCTGACTACAACATACCCGGCGAACCAGTTGGACTTGCCTATCCTTTTGAGCTATCCCCACCATTGGAGATCCTGGTACAAGCGAGTAATGGCGCGTCAGATTATGGCAATAAATTCGGCGAGCCAATAATTCAAGGTTTTATTAGAACCTTTGAGCAGGTATTACCAAATGGCGAACGTCGCGGCTGGATCAAACCGATCATGTTTACAGGTGGCGTGGGACAAATCGACGAACTTCACATCACAAAAGAGGAACCTAGGAAAGAAATGCTCATTGTTCAGGTCGGTGGGCCAGCTTATCGAATTGGCATGGGTGGTGGATCAGCTTCAAGCATGATACAAGGTGAAAATATCGCCGAACTAGATTTCAACGCAGTCCAACGTGGAAACGCCGAAATGGAGAATAAACTAAATAGGGTAATCAGAACCTGCGTGGAGATGGGCAATAGTAATCCGCTCTTGACTGCTCACGACCAGGGGGCTGGTGGGCCGGCGAATGTTTTGTCAGAAATAATAAATTCGGCCGGTGGAGTTATCAAAATACGGAATATCAAACTTGGTGACCCATCTATGGCTGTTGTCGAAATATGGTGTGCTGAATATCAGGAGCGCTGTGCCTTTTTAGTTCACGCAGATAGGAATAATGAGCTATTGGAAATCTGTCAACGAGAAAAGGTCAATTGTGAAGTCTTAGGCGAAATAACAGGGGATGGGCGGATAGTGGTTTATGATGATGCTGACTGTTCCCATCCAGTAAACCTGCCTTTGAACAAAATCCTAGGGGAGATGCCTCAAAAAACATTTGTTTCCCAGAGAAGTCACAAAACGCTGAAGCCACTGCAATTGCCTAGTAAATTAACTATTATCGAGGCGCTGCAACTAATTTTTCGGTTACCCTCTGTTGGCTCAAAGGGATTTCTAGTACGCAAGGTGGATAGGAGCGTGACTGGATTAATCGCCCAGCAGCAATGCTGTGGCCCTCTCCAACTGCCGGTTTCTGATGTAGCGATAGTTACACAGAGCCACTTTGGGCTGACCGGCGTGGCGCTGGCCATCGGTGAACAACCTATCAAAATACTCGTTAATGAAAGGGCCGGCGCCAGAATGGCAGTTGGTGAAATGCTGACCAATATGGTTTCAGCTAAGATTAGCGACTTAAGCCATATCAAATGTTCGGTCAACTGGATGTGGGCAGCCAAACTTCCTGGTGAAGGGTCAACGATTTACAATGCCGCAGTGGCAATCGGCGAACTAATGACAAAACTAGGTATTGCCGCTGATGGAGGCAAGGATAGCATATCGATGGCTGCCATGGTTGGCACCGAGAGTGTAAAGGCACCAGGCGAAGTAGTCATCTCTGGTTATGCAACAATGCCAGACATTTCTAAGAAAGCAACTCCTGATGTTAAAAAACCAGGTCAAAGCAAGCTAGCTTTCATAGATCTGGGCGAGGGGAAGAACCGTCTCGGAGGTTCTGCCCTGGCTCAGGCCTTTAGCCAGACCGGGGATGATTCACCTGATGTGGATAATCCAGCTCTTCTCATAAACGCGTTTAAATCAGTCCAAAGAATGGTAGACAAAGGCTTAATTCTCGCATGTCATGATAGAAGTGATGGTGGTCTAATAACTACTTTGACGGAAATGGCCATATCCGGCAACTGCGGGATGTTGATTAAACTGAGTGATGAAGAGGAAGCAATTCCGCTGCTTTTTTCTGAGGAACTAGGAGTGGTTTTGGAATATCTGCCATCCAACGAAAGCACAATTCGCGGTATCCTGGAAGAATACAGCGTTTCGTTCCTTGTTCTGGGACACACGACGAAGGGAGAACGGGTAATCATTAGCCACCGCGATAAAATCGTGTTCGACGTTGATACTCCAACGCTTATATCATGGTGGGAAGCCACAAGCGACAGACTTGAAGCCGAGCAGATGAATCCTGTAGTAGCCGGAGAGCAAGCACGGCATCACAAGCGGCCCGGTCTTCGATATGACCTGACTTTTCAACCCGAAGCAACATCCCTCCAATCAATACTCCAGACAAATAAACCTAAGGTTGCGATTATACGCGAAGAAGGCAGTAATGGTGACCGTGAAATGACATCGGCATTCTTTTGGGCCGGCTTCGAACCATGGGATGTAACGATGACCGATTTACTTGAAGAGAGAATCTCTCTAAATCAATTTCGGGGGATTGTATTTGTTGGCGGGTTCTCATATGCCGATGTTTTGGACCCAGCTAAGGGTTGGGCGGGCATCATCAGATTCAACTCGAAGCTTCGAAAGGCATTTGATGATTTCTTCAATCGACAGGACACCTTTTCACTTGGTGTTTGCAACGGATGCCAGTTGATGGCATTTCTGGGAATAGTTCCCTGGCAAGGGATTGACGAAAGAGAACAACCCAGATTTATCCAAAATCACTCACAGAGATTCGAATCTCATTGGGGAACGGTCAGGATTTCCGAAAGTCCTTCAATAATGCTGAAAGACATGGGCGGGTCAATCTTGGGCATATGGTCAGCCCATGGCGGTGGTCGTCTATTTTGCCCAAATGAGAAAATACTACACAATGCTAGACAGCAACATCTGACCCCTATCGCCTACGTTGATGACAAGGGAAAGCCAACAGAAGAATATCGATTTAATCCTAATGGCTCGCCTTTGGGCATTACCGCATTCTGTTCACCAGATGGCAGACATCTAGCGATGATGCCGCATCCCGAGCGGTCATTTTTGCTTTGGCAGTGGCCATGGGTGCCTGAGAAATGGAAATCCAGCAAGTGGAAATTCCAAGTCGGTGATTACCTCCTGTGGGCTTCACCTTGGCTAATGCTTTTCCAAAATGCCCGAGAATGGTGCGATCACCAAGATACGCGAAGCCGGCTGCATGCATGAGACGATTAATCTACGACCCCAAGAAGTCTGGAAAAAACATGTCGATCGTGTGTTTTATTTCTGGCTCAGGCACCAACTATAGAGAAATAGTTGCGAGGGACCGTAGCCATAATTACATTGTATTCACAAATAGACCAGGCTGTGCTGGAGTAACAATAGCAAAGGAGAATGAACATCCTGTAATTGAACTCAGCCACATACCTTTTCTCGAAGATGCTAGAGGAAAATTCGGCCCATCACATATCCCCAGAAACCATCCAGCACGAGTAGACTTTGAAAGGGAAGCAAGCAGATTAATAGAAATAACAGCTGGTGGGGAGCCTGATCTTATATGTCTTGCTGGCTATGACCAGTGGCTAACTGATTGGATGGTCAACAAGTACTATCCAAGGATACTTAATATTCATCCGGGTGACACAACCAAAGGCTACGACGGCTTGCACTGGATACCGTCGGCTAAAGCCATATTAGCTGGGGATGAATTCATAAGGTCTACTTTGTTTCTCGTCGACAAAGGGGAAGATACCGGACCTGTATTAGTGCAATCGAGGGCGCTCTATATATCCGATGTACTCCGCCAGTCAGAATCAGGTTTGGAGGAAGGATTAAATAGAATAACTACCTTTGCCAAAACACGCGGCATAAAAACCTTTGAAGATTTTAAGGCAGCAGCCGGGGTTGAGTTATTCGAAACAATGGAGCACATATGTGAAGTCCTGCAAGATAAACTCAAGGTTGCCGGTGACTGGGAAATATATCCCTTTGCCGTCCATGATTTGATAGCGCAAGGCCGGGTAGAGGTAGACGGAAGAAAGGTCTATATAGACGGCAAAAAATTAGCGCGTCACGGATACATCATGGATTAAACTTGCCTGGCAATCACCTAACCATTGATTTTTGAAATCTATTTCTTCTGTTCTCTGGCTGGTTGTTTTCCTAGAATCTCGTCAATGAGGCCATATTCCACGGCTTGCTCGGCATTGAGGTAGAAATCACGGTCGGTGTCGTGAATAATTTTGTCCAAGGGCTGCCCGGTATGCTTGACCAGGACATTTCGGATTAAGTCCTGCAGTCTCATAATCTCGCGAGCCGCAATCTCGATATCCGCAGCCTGACCCTGAGCACCCCCAACAGCCTGGTGCATGTGAATCGTGGAGTTGGGTAATGCGTAGCGCTTGCCCTTCGCTCCGGCTGCTAGAATCAACGTGCCCATACTCGCCGCTAACCCCACGCAGATAGTGGATACGTCAGGTCTCACCAGTTGCATGGTGTCATAGATAGCAAGGCCAGCACTGATAATCCCTCCTGGGCAATGAATATAGAGGTTTATATCCTTCTCAGGGTCCTCATGGTCCAGATAAAGCAGTTGGGCAATAATAAGATTGGCTACCTGGTCATTGATTGGAGTACCCAAGAAAATGATCCGCTCTTTCAACAGCAACGAATAGATGTCGAAGGCACGCTCACCCCTTGCGCCACTCTCAATCACCATCGGTATAATGTTTTCCGGCAAGTGTTTCATCTTTCTACTCCTCCCTAGGATAGAATAATCAAGCAGAGTTTGTGGCTATCTTAACCAAACACTCCACAGCCTTTTTACTCTTCAGAAATCGCTTAATGGAATCCCGAGCTTGTGGCAAGTTGAATACCTTCTTCATATTCTCAGCCTGTTCACCTGAGCCTTGTGACATCTTATCTATCTCCGCATCCACTTCAACCTCTTCGACCTCGATAGCTTCTTCCTCGGCAACTTTCTCCAGAACCAGAGTCCGTACGACCCTCTTTTCCGCAATTGGCTTTAATTCACCGCGATGCGTCTCCATTGACTTATTAAGGCTCGCCAGGTACCTCTCCAGCCCCTCGAAACCATCACGGAAATTCTCCGCTTCCTCGCTCAGCAATCTATCAATAGCTCTTTCCACCAAGATTGGTGGGTATTCTACCTTACTGGATTCTACCAAGGCATCTGTCGCCTTTTGTTCCAACTCCAGCCGTGCCTTTTCATCAGCCCCTTGCTTTAGCCCGTTCAATATCTGCTCACGTAGCGAAGCTAAGTCATCCAGCCCCAGGCCTTTAGCAAAATCATCGTTAGCTTCAGGTAGCTGTTTTTCCTTTATTTCCGCCACCAAAACCTTAAACTCATATTCCTTGCCAGCCAACTCGGCGATTTCGTGGTCGGCGGGGTAGCAGAGCACAAAGCTCTTATCTTTGTCTTTATCTAAACCCACAAGGTTCTCGGCAAATCCTGGCAGCGGCAAACGAGAATCCTTGTTAACTTCATAGACAACGCCTTTGCCGATAGGAAATGGCTCGCCTTCCCTTTTGCCCTCAACATCTATGGTCACTAAGTCTCCGAACTGGACCGAACGTTCCACGGGCACTAAGGTGGCATGTTGACGGCGAAGTTGCTCAATAGTAGCCTCCACATCCTTTTCATTTACTTCTACGGGCTTGGGCTTGATTTTGGTTTTCTTGTAGTTACCGAGTTTGACAGTAGGCTTAATAGGCACAATGGCCTTGAATACAACGGGCTCAGTCTGAAGAAGCTCAATTTCGGGTCTATCAATTGCCTCGATATTCTGGCTGCCCAATGCCTCTTCATAGGCTTTGGATATCATCTGTTCCAGAGCCTCTTGCAAGATAGTTTCCTTCCCCACATGGCGTTCCATAACAGATTTCGGGGCTTTCCCCTTGCGGAAGCCGGGAACAGTCACCCGTCTAGCAATACTGAGATATGCCTTTTCCAGGTATTTTTCAACCTCTAACTTCTCCATTTCCACCCTTAGCGCTACCTGGCTGTTTTCCATTGGTTCCGACGATACTTTCATTTCACAATCCACGAATAATGATTATCTAGGGATTTGTTTGCGGTTTAACGTCCGCTAACGCTTCTTCTTTCAGCCGCAGACTTAGTTCATCAAGCTGCTGCTGAGGAACAGGCGATGGAGCATCGCTCATGACATCGACGGCATTCTGATTCTTCGGGAATGCGATCACATCTCTTATATTAGCGGCGCCTGCCAGCAGCATCACAAAACGGTCGATGCCTGGGGCAATGCCACCATGAGGTGGCGCTCCATAATCCAGAGCTTCTAGGAAATGGCCGAAACGTGCACTAATCTCATCACTGCTGTAACCAAGCAGGCGAAATATCTTCTCTTGAAGCGAGCGGTCATGAATCCTGATGCTTCCGCTTGATAATTCGTAGCCATTGCACACAATATCATAATGACGAGCTCGCACCTTTCCGGGATTCGTATCCAGAAGGGGAATATCATCGTCATAGGGTGCTGTGAATGGATGATGCATCGGCTCCCATAATTTCGTCTCATCGTTCCACTCAAGCAATGGATAGCCAAGGATGAAAACAAAGGCTAACGAATTAGAGTCGCTCATGTTGAGCCGATGCCCCATCTCTCTCCGCAGCTCATCTAATACTTTATCCACCATCTTGGAATCGCCTGCTACTATCAAAATGAGAGCGTCTGATTTGGCCTCAAACCGCCTCAATATCTTTCTGACCTGCTCATCAGTTAAATACTTGGCAACCACCGATTTCACCCTGTCAGCAGTCAACTGCTCTATGTCAAGATTTTTCTCTGACGGCAGTGCCATTGTTATTAACCCCTTGGCTCCGTAACTCCTCGCTAGCTCGGTTAATTCGTCAAGCTGCTTGTGTGAATAGCTGGCACAGCCAGGCAAGCAAATCCCTCTCACCCTGCCTCCATTCTGAATGGAAGAGCGAAAAACAGTAAAATCAGAATCGGCGACAATATCAGACAAATCCCGCAGCTCCAAACCGAACCGAATATCTGGCTTGTCGGTCCCATATCGCTCTATGCTCTCAGCGTAAGAAAGCCGAACGAACGGCTTCAGCACTTTCATGTCAGGCTTGATTGTCTCCACCAAAACAGTGAACATCTCTTCGAGAAGGCTCAGAATATCCTCCTCTTCAACAAAGCTCATTTCTAAATCGAGCTGGGTAAATTCAGGCTGGCGATCAGCGCGGAGGTCTTCATCTCGAAAGCAGCGAGCTATCTGGTAATATTTCTCAAAGCCTGCCACCATCAGCAACTGTTTTAACTGTTGCGGTGATTGCGGCAGCGCATAAAACCTACCGGGATAGATACGGCTGGGAACGAGATAATCACGCGCTCCCTCCGGAGTGCTTTTCATCAGGATAGGCGTTTCGATTTCCACGAAACCTTTGGCATCCAGGAAATCTCGCATAAATTTCACCACTTTGTGGCGCAGAATGATGTTGTCCCGCATGTTAGGACGCCTGAGATGCAGATACCGATACTTCAGGAACAGGTTTTCGTCAACCTCGACATTCTCGTTGATGTAGAATGGCGGTGTCCGCGACGTATTAAGAAGCTTAAGGTCGGTGCAAATCACCTCTACTTCGCCTGTGGGCAAACTGAGATTCTCGGTACCAGGAGGACGACATGCAACCTCACCAACAACGTTGATCACATATTCGTTGCGGAGAGTATTGCCCAGTTCATGAGCTTTCCTTGAGATTTCGGGGTTGAAAACTACCTGGACTATCCCCTCTCGATCTCGCAAATCAATAAATATCAAACCGCCATGGTCACGACGTCGATGAACCCATCCGGCCAACTCCACACGCTTGCCGAGATGTGCTTTTCTTAGCTCGCCACAGCTATGGTCTTTCAGCAAATTGGCCTCCTGAAAATCTTCAGAATTATAGCTTAAGCTAGCTTTACATTCAATTTAGCTGCGATACCAAAACACACTCACGCAAGCTGCCACAGGCTTGGAAACATAAAGGTTATACAGGAACCTATCGAGACTACCCGCTATAGCATCAATCGAGTAGCCATGTCTACATCACAAAGGCTTTCTGTTCAGGCACAGCAGATGTATAATGGACACGATATTCAGTCAGAAAGGGAACCGTAAAATGAGAAACATAATCCCCACCGTGCTGCTTGTCAGCCTGACTTTACCACTGCTTGCTGCATGTACTGCTGCACCCCAAGCACTACCGACAGAATTAGCAGCCGAACACGTGGAGCAAGGCAATACCCACTATGAGCAAGGGAATTACAACTATGCCATAGACGAGTACACCAAAGCCCTGGGTATAGACCCGCTTTCCGCTCAAGTCTACTGGCTACGTGGCAAAGCACTATTTAGAATGTGCCAATACCATCGAGCAATTTCCGATTTCTCCAAAGCCATTGAAATTGACCCAAAATATGCAGATGCCTACCACTATCAAGGTTGGGCACATCTGGGGAATGGCGCAATTGGCTTTGCCATTTCTGATTTCAGCAAAGCCATTGAGTTGGATGACAAATTAGTAAGAGCTTACAACGGACGAGGTTGGGCACAACTTAAGAGAGCGCAGTGGGATATTTCCGACTCGAGCGACCTGTACAAGCTGTTTGAAAGCGACAGCGGCCTTGCCAGGGCATACATTGGCAAAGGTTGGTACTACACCATGCAATACCAATGGGACTTTGCCATCGCACCAGACATCCAAAACTCGGTAGAACAAGCCCCAAACATAGCTGCAGCCCACTGCAACCGTGGTTTCGCCTACGCCAAGAAAGCGCAGTGGGATATGGCCATCGCTGACTACGACAAGGCTATATCTATTGACCCTGCTTTGGATAGAAGCCGCTGGAACAAGAAATGGGCATACGGTATGAAAGCACAGTGGGACCACGTAATTACCGACTACACAAAGATTATCGAGCCTTCTGCTGCTATCCCCAGCACTGTTCAATCACAGGCGGGCGAATGTAATTTGGCGTTGTCAGACTATGCAAAAGCAATAGCACTCTCAAATGACCCGGCATTAACACAGAGGGCAAAGGATGCAATGGAGTTCATTGAACAGCTGCGCAAGCTAATGGGAAAGTAGAAAAACTCAGGAAATCACAGGCAAGCAATGTTGCCTCTTGCATCATGATGCGCTGATTTGCTCAGCCACTTCTTCTTTTGCGCTAACCTGACCTCCTCTTCTGTTACCTGATATCCTTTAAGAAACTCGCGTTTGAAAACTTGGTATGTGCCGTCCTTAATAGCAACATGTGCCTGTTCCAGCAACCTGACAATGAACCTAAGGTTATGCATGGTAGCTAGGCGATAGGCTAGTAGCTCTTCACATCGAAAGAGATGATGCAGGTAGGAAGCCGAGAAATTCTGGCAGGTATAGCAATCACACCCAATGTCAACAGCCTCCTTCTCCATCTTATAGGTAGCCTTTCTTATGTTGCGTCTTCCTCTCACGGTAAAAAGACCACCATTACGCGCTACACGAGTCGGCAAGGCGCTATCGAAAAGGTCTACCCCTCTATCAATCCCTTCGACAATGTCTTCTGGCGACCCCACTCCCATCAAATATCTTGGTTTGTCTTTGGGTAAGCAGCCCACCGTTTCATCTACCATTGACCAGGTTGCCACTTTGGGTTCACCTATGCTCAGGCCACCTATGGCATAGCCATCAAAACCCAAAGAGATAATATCTTTAGCCGACCTACGCCGCAAATCAGCAAACAGGCCACCTTGCACTATGCCAAAGATAAGTTGCCCGGAGTCTTGGCAACATCCCCTTGAAGCTTCTGCCCAGTAAGAGGTTCTCTCTAGCGCTTGCTCAACCCTTGCCCTACTTGCATCGTGAGGCACACATTCGTCTAAAACCATTATCATGTCTGCCCCAAGTCTCTTCTGGATTTCAACTGCCAGAGCAGGGGTAAGCCGATGTTCACCTCCATCAATATGAGAACGGAAAACAACCCCTTCATCTGCTACGCTAGAAAGACGAGCCAGACTGAAAATCTGGTAGCCCCCGCTGTCAGTCAGAATGGGACCTTTCCAGCCCATATATTTATGCAGTCCACCCAGTCGCTCAACCACTTCCACACCAGGCCTGAGATAAAGGTGATAAGCATTACAAAGGACGATGCTAACCCCTGCATCTCTCAAATCATCGGGTGACAATGCCTTGACAGTACCCTGGCTCCCCACTGGCATAAATGCTGGTGTCTGTATAACTCCATGTGATGTCGTAAGCCCACCTAACCGAGCATTGGTACCTTGGTAGCCCTGCTTTACCTGAAAACTCTTGCTAATGTCTGGCCTCCAGTATTAAATACCAGTACAATTCACAAAAGCAAGAATGGTGATCATCTAGTCAAACTGAAGGAGCAGTAATCAGCATAATGACGAATTGCCGAAGCTGCCTCGGCCATCGAAGAAAAAGTTGGAACTCCCGCTTCGACCAGTTTTGCCTTCTGAGCACCTAATATATCCCAGCGTTTATATTTGGAAACGTGATTGCCGAATGTTCCGCCGCTGACAGCAACCGCGAGCGGTTTCAGATTTTCTTTGTGCAGCTTAATGATAGCATCGGTTTGAGCACAGACAATCTCTCCCCATGCTTCGTTCGGAAACGGGTTATCATCGGTCAACTCAACAAGTACGAAATCGAAAGCTGGACTTTTCGATAGAATGCTCGCCATCTCTTTTGCGAGGTCAAAAAATGATGATGACGCACCGGCTACTATGAGAGATGCATCAATTGGATTGCCTATCCAATCCCATATTCCGGGTGCCCTTGCCTTGAGCACGTTCTTGATGTCATCTGGCAGCCGTGGCACGCTCAATCCGGCGTTCTCACAGATATCTGCTGCCATCACACATAGCCCGCCACCAGCAATGGTCATTATGCCAGCCTTGTTTCCTTTGATTCCGGGCATTAGGGAAAAAGCTACCAGAGTATCAGCCATTTCATCAAGGTCATGAACCACAGCGACCCCGGTTTTTTTGAGTACAGACCGCCAAACTACCTCTGAACCTGCAATTGCGGCAGTATGTGAAGCGGCAGCTTTAGCACCTGCCAAGCTGCGTCCACCTTTAATGGCTATCACGGGTTTAGCCTGTGCTGCATTCGTCAGTGCCCTAAGAAATCTCTGACCGTCCTTGATTCCCTCAAAATAAGCGGCTACCACCCTGGTCTCTTCGTCTTCAGCAAGATAATCCAAAAAATCGCTCTCGTCTAAATCGAGAGCATTGCCATAGCTAATCACTTTGCTGAAGCGGAGGCCATGCAATTCCCCGGAGCGGACAAGTAATTGTGAGGCACCACCGCTTTGAAAAACAGCAGAAATAGTCCCTGGTTTCTGCGGCAACCCATATGTACTTGCCATGCCACCTTTAGGATAGTATATCCCCAAGCAGTTCGGGCCAACCAATCTAACCCCCAATCCCTTGGCTGTGTGGAGAATCCCGGCCTCGAGTTCTCTCCCTTCCTGTCGACCTGTCTCGCTCAACCCTGCTGCCAACAGGTGGACTACCTTCACTCCTTTAGCTGGGCATTCCAAAAGTAAATCCACAACCTTAGAGGCGGGAAGGCAACAAATTACGTAATCAACAGTGTCTGGGATGCTGCCCAGGTTTTGATATGCTTTTAGTCCGAGGATAATCTCTTTGTTGGGATTTACAGGATAGATGTGCCCCGGATAGCCATAATCCAGAAGATGGCGTATAAAGTGATAACCAAACGACGAGGGTGCTTCTGATGCCCCTGCAACAGCAATTGCATTAGGGTGGAAAATGGCTTCCATGGTTTCCCGAAGGTTTCTGTCCATTCTAGCTCAGCAGAATATCCAGGGCCATGCTCAAAAAAATGATGCCTAAATAAGGGAAGGCTGAGAGCTTATAGACTCTCCACGCAGCATCTGATGTTGTTGAGTGCAGCAAAATAGCATTGGCAGAGAGCATGAGCAAGCCAAGCACACTCGACATAACCAAGTACAGTAGGTGGAAATGTCCTACTACATAAAGTGAAAGGGATGTCAGGTATAAGCAAATGGACAAGATAAACAGCATCCTCACCACTGCTTTGTCTGATAGATTCAACGGGAAATAGCTTAATCCAGTCCTCAGATAGTCTGTTCTGTTAGCAATCATGACGCTCCAAACATGAACAGGCGTCCAGATAGCAACCAATAGACAGAGGAAAAGAATTTGGGTATCAAATACCGGTTTCATGGCAAACCAGCCGATAAGCACCGGGCTACAGCCAGCGATGATACCCAAGAAAGTGCATGTTAGAGTCTTTCGCCACACCCCTGACGCAATGACGCCTATTAGACCAAACACAAAGCAAAGTGGGTGCAATACCCAGGCTAATGCGAGGCCGCCAATTATCAGTCCGATGATAAGCGGCAAGGCTTTTCGTGGAGGGCTGATACGCCCAGCAGCTAGTGCCCTGCCCATTGTTCTCACCATCTTAGCATCGACATCCCTATCAAGATAGTTGGTCAGCCCATTTGAGCCAGCACTCCCCAGAATCAGGGTGATCAACAATAGGCCGAAGGAACCGGACGGCAGACCACCTGATGCGATTAACCCAGAACAAGCCCCAATGAATACAAGGAGGGAGGTCTCCTTAGGTTTTAAGATGCTTACATAGTCCCATATGAAATACTGTCTCTTAAATACGATGCTCAAGCCACTATCACCTCTTGGGCTGTTTTGACGACTTGCTCCCATGGTACATCGTCCTTCACCATAACTCTGCCAATGTCTTCAAGTAGGACCCAACGAATTGCCTTGCTACGGATTTTCTTATCAGATTTCATAGCAGCAAGGACATCTTCTAATTTTAACCCAGAGCAGTTAGTAGGCAAACCATACTTCCGTAAGATTTCCTCATGGCGCGCAACACCATGTTGGGACAGGTGCCCAAGACGGTTACTTAGCTTGGCTGCTCCTACCATCCCTATTGCTACCGCCTCACCATGTAGAAATCGCTCAAACTTTGTAGCGGCTTCTATACCATGGCCTATTGTGTGCCCGTAATTTAGCACGATTCGTTTCCCAGTTTCCTTTTCATCTTGGGTAACAACTTCCGCTTTGCTTCTCATACTCCAGGAAACAGCCTTGGAAACAGCATCTGGAGTCAGTGAGGTTAGTTTGTCAACATTGGACTCAAGAAACGCCAAAAGGCCAGCATCAAGAACGAGGCCATGTTTAATTACCTCAGACCAACCTGAAACCAACTCCCGTTTTGGTAACGTTTCAAGCGTTCTAACATCAGCCAGAACAAGTCGAGGTTGGTAAAAAGCACCTATCAAATTCTTGCCCTTTGGATGGTTCACAGCAACCTTGCCACCTATACTAGCATCTGCCATGGCCACCAGACTGGTGGGAATATGTACCAGCGACAAACCCCTGAGAAAAGTAGCTGCCACAAAGCCGGCAAGGTCTCCAATCATGCCACCACCTAGTGCTACTATTACATCTTTCCTTTCTACACGGTGCCCTACGAGAAAATCGTAGATCCTAGCCACATGCTCAATGCTTTTGCTTGTCTCACCGGGTGGAACAGTATAATAGTTGGCTTTAAAACCGCCATCGCCCAGCGCATCCTTGACTTTTGCCCCATAGATGGCAAAGATAGTTTCGTCACTGATAATATTGGCAGTGCCCGATAACCCCACCAACTTCATCTTGTCGCCGAGTTTCTCCAGTAGGCCCCAGCCCACATATACGGGGTAACATCCTGATGACGTATCCACAATGCAAGCTAAATCAGGGTCGGTAGCGTTTTTGGGATTTTGTGGATGGCGATGGACGTACCACCATCCTTTCACCACCTCATGACATACCTCTTCCAAATTCAGGTTGTCGGTATGAACCGTCCAATCAGCAATAGCATAATAAATTTGCCGAGCATTTTTGAGTTGGCTGATACGTTCTAACGGCTTGTCGCCTGCAAGTAGCGGACGGACTATAGGATTAGCTGAGCAAAGACTATCATAAAGCAAACGATGGTGTATAGTTTCTGGTTTTGCTTCAAGGCATACTATCACACTTCTGTTGCGAAGCAGCCTCCGATTCTCAGCGTCCAATATGGCCCCACCCCCGGTAGCAATCACTGCATTTGTTCTGAGACACGCTTGCCGCAATGCCTTGTGTTCTAACTCTCTGAACTTACTTTCCCCGTCCTGTTTGAATATCTCTGGAATACTCTTTCCGCTAGCCTTTACAATCTCGACATCGGTATCAATTGCCACCCAGCCCAAGCGCCCAGCTACTTTGGTCGCAACACTGGATTTTCCAACAGCCGAGAAGCCTATAAGTGCAATATTGGCTTTGTGCTCTGTCATGGAACTTCAAGAGCCAGAAATATCCAAATAAGCCCGATAATTGGTGATGGTTTCACGCAAGTTATCACCGCCAAATTTCTCCAGCATATCATCTGCCAATACAATAGCTATCATTGCCTCGCCGACTATGCCAGCATCTGGCACCACGCAAACATCGCTGCGTTCATAATGTGCGACCGTTGTCTTCTTGGTACGCAAGTCGACTGACGGCAACGGCTTTCCTAGAGTGGCTACGGGTTTCACCGCTGCTCGGACTACTATCGGCTGACCATTGCTCATGCCGCCTTCAATGCCGCCAGCCCTATTTGTCATCCGACGCCAGAAAAAAGGGCTCCCAGTACCAGGTTCTACGATGTCATGTGCCTGCGACCCCCTGGTCGCCGCCATGGCAAATCCAGTGCCAATTTCAACTCCTTTAACCGCCTGGATGCTCATCACTGCTTGAGCTATTCTCCCGTCAAGTCGGTCATCCCAATGCACATGGCTTCCTAGTCCCACAGGCACTCCCGCCGCAACTATCTCAAAAATCCCGCCTAGCGTGTCTCCTTCGGCTTTTGCCCTATCGATAGCTGCGACCATCGCCTTTTCACACTCGGCGTTGGCACAACGTAATGGCGATTTCTCAACTTGCTCCCAATCGATATCGTCATCGAACACAACTTGTAGCTCACCGATGCTGACCGTATGGCTGTGTATTGTGACGCCAAACTGTTCAAGAAACCTCCTCGCTACTGCCCCCACTGCAACTCGAGCTGCTGTTTCACGTGCGCTAGCTCGCTCCAATATCGGGCGAATATCATCAAGACCATATTTGATGGCACCGGCAAGGTCGGCATGACCGGGTCGTGGCATAGTTAATGGCTCTATCCGTTTACCCTGCGGGGCAACACTCATTATTTTTTGCCATTCTTCCCAAACCCTGTTACGTATGACCAAACTGATGGGGCTCCCAACAGTGAAACCAAAGCGGACTCCAGAGATAATCTCTGCTGCATCCTGCTCTATTTTCATTCGGGAACTGCGCCCATATCCTGCTTGCCGCCTCTTCAAATGATGAGATATGAAGTCCTCACTCAACGGCAAACCAGCCACCATCCCTTCAATAATGGCCACTAGACCCTTACCGTGTGACTCGCCTGCAGTTAAAAACCGTAGCCTGCCCATTTCTACTCCCCAAAACCATGCAATTAGCGATATTCTGGCTGGGGATAAGGGTTGCTCAAAGTTTGCAAGATGAGCATATTCTCTGCACCCAACAATTGCAGTTCCAAAATTCCCTGTAATCGTTTTAGATTCAGCCCTAAAAGCGAACTTAACAAAGACGGTGCTTCACGCCTGTAATATTCAACTTTGGGTCTTTCCACACCAGCTAGCTTGCCGGCTAAGTCTATGGCAGTGTCTAACCCCCCTAACTCGTCCACCAAACCTAGCTCTTTAGCCTGTTCACCTGTATATAACTGACCCGTAGCCAGACTTCGAACTTTTTCCACATCGAGTCCACGGCCTTCGGCAACAGTATTCACGAATTGCTCGTAAAATTGGTCGGTCATCTTTTGCATGAGTTCGCGTTCCTCGGATGTTAATTCTCTGAGCCCAGTATACATATCCTTGTATTTGCCACCCTTAAAAACCTCCATATTGATACCGAGTTTATCATACAATCCCTTGATATTGGGTATCTGAGAGATGACGCCGATACTACCCGTTAGTGTAGCTGGTAAAGCTACTATTTTGTCAGCCTTAGATGCAATATAGTAGCCTCCGGAAGCAGCTACACTACCAAAGCTCACTACTATTGGTTTTTCCAGTTTTTCAATTTGAGTCAGAATCTCCTGACAAGCGGCTGCGCTTCCACCCGGACTTTCGATCTGGAGGACGACTGCCTTTACTGCCCAATCTGCCCTGGCCTTATCCAACTGGCTCCTGACCAACTGTGGTGTGATAGCGCTTCCGGTAAAAAACAAAAACCCACCTGCCTCAAACTGAACTGGGCCATTAAGTGGAATAACCGCCACCTTGCTCTCAACAGCACTGCAACTGGTCAGTACAGTAGCGGCGAAAAACAAGAGCAATACCACAATTGTAATAAGTGCGCCTTTGAACATTATATGCCTCCTGCTTCGTACTGTGCGATACCCTCTCTTGCTGCACTGAACATTATGTCAAGTGGTGCTTCCCTCCCCGTCCATATTCTGAAAGAAGCTGCCCCTTGATAAACCAGCATAGCCAAACCACTCAAAGTGCTGGCACCTGCTTTTTTAGCTTCTCGCAGCAACGTTGTCTCTGGTGGATTATACACCAAGTCATATACCAGGGCATTCTGCGGTATCCAATTAGCCACCAGCGGTGATTGGTTTTCACCAGGAGAATGCCTCATTCCCATTGTAGTGCAATTTACGATCAAGTGGGAATTTTGTATCGCCTCACGCAGTTGAGACGAGTGGCAGGGTAAGAAAACAATTTCGGCTGTCTTACCAACCCTAGCAACATAATTCAGCCCTAATTTTACCAAGGTTTCGGCACGCTCTATCGTCCGATTGACAATGACCAGCAAACTTGTATCTCGTCTTAACAAGGCAAAGCACACAGCACGCGCAGCTCCGCCAGCTCCCAAAATAGTAGCACGCTTACCCCTAGGATCGAATTTTGCTTCAATATCCAGGCTATGCAAGAAGCCTTCTACATCTGTGTTGTAGGCTTGAAGCTTCCCCTTACGGTTAATAATCGTGTTTACAGCGCCGATTTCCCTGATAGAGTCGTCGACAGCATCAACAAAATTAAGAGCCTTTTCCTTATAGGGAAGAGTTATATTTGCACCTATAACGTCGGACTGCTTCAGCCTAGCCATCGCCGCCTGTAACATTTTAGGTGGTGTTTCCCATGTCTCGTAATGAATATCAAGACGGTGATAATCAAATGCAGCCTGCTGGAAATCCGGGGATAGTGAGTGTCTCAGCGGATAGCCAATAAGGCCAATGAACCGTGTCATTTTGCGGAGGTCTTCAGGCTGTCCAAATAGCCTTGCAGTACGAAGGCTGCTGCAGCCGCATCGACCCTAAGTCTAGCTGCCTTTCCCCTCGTGCCAGAGGCAGCAAGCAAGCGCTCTACAGCTACAGTCGACAATCGCTCATCACGCATCTCAATGTTTACACCAGTGCGTTCTGAAAGCATGGATACAAATGCCATTACTTTGTCAGCCTGAACTCCAAGATTGCCCCTCATGGAATACGGCAAACCGACCACGACCTTCTGCACTTGGTAGTTTTCGATGATATCCAAAATGGCAACAACAGCCTTTTCATCACTATCACGCGCGATGATGGCAAGAGGGCTAGCCAGTATTTCGCCTGGGTCACTTATAGCCACGCCAATTCGCTTATCGCCTATATCCAGACCTAGCACACGCACGGAATCACTGACCACCTTTCTTGACTAAATCCTTTACTATCCCTAAAGCCTCATCGATCTTACCCTTGTCCCGGCCGCCAGCCTGAGCCATGGTTGCCTTGCCACCACCATCACCACCAGTTACCCCAGCTACCTGTTTTACTATGTTCCCTGCATGAAATCCCTTTCCCACCAAGTCATGAGTCACGGTAGCTATAAATGCGGGCCTCCCGTCGCAAACAGTGCCTAGCACTATAATTGCGCTACCAAGCCTGTCGCGCAGCAAATCACCTATCTCTCTCAGAGAAGACAAAGTGGAATCAGGTACCTTAGCAGCTAATACTGTTATTCCATCTACATTTTCTGCCTTTTTCACCAACGACTCAACCACGTTCTGCAGCAGATTCCTCTCCAGAGCTACTAAACGCTTGCGCTCCGCAGATAACTCGGCAATAAGAGCTTCAACCTTTCGTGGAGCTTCTTCAGTTGAACTTCTTACTTGGCTTGCGATTTCTTCAAGTGCCAGTAACCGTTTCTCGAGCAGGCTATACGCACCTCTACCGGTAAGAGCTTCAATCCTACGCAAACCACTGCCAATACTGCTTTCAGAGACAATCAAAAACAGGCCGATTTCTCCTGTCGCCTTCACATGTGTACCGCCACAAAGCTCAGCGCTAACCGGGGGTTGGCCTACCTCTATTACACGAACCTTATCACCATACTTTTCGTCAAATAAAGCTATGGCTCCTCCTTCAACAGCCTGCTTGTATGGCACATTATCACAGCATGTTACAGGGATATTCTGCAATATAAGATCGTTGACAAAGTACTGTATTTCGTCTAGCTGTTGCCTGCTGATTGCTGCCAGATGAGAAAAATCAAAACGCAACCGTTCCGGACCAACCAAAGACCCCCTTTGTTGTACGTGGTCACCTAAGACTTGGCGCAATGCCGCCTGAAGCAAGTGCGTCGCCGTATGATTGCGTGCTATGTCAAGGCGTCTATCAATATCTACTATTGCTTCAACCTCATCACCTTCAGAAACCGAGCCTTTCACTATCTCCCCGTGATGAATAGCCCTGCCCGCTGGGTCTCTAGTAACACCAATAATACGCACCTCACCCCCAGGGCCAATAATTTTACCAGTGTCGCCTATTTGACCTCCCATCTCACCGTAGAAAGGTGTTCGATCAAGAACAACGGCAATCTTTTTGTCTTTGCTACCAGCATTCCCTCTTGATATCTTACTTATCTTTGCTCGAACAGTTAATTGATTGTAGCCCACAAAATCAACTTCGAACTTCGGCTCTAGCGAAACTGACACCACATGATTTATAGCGAATTTATGACTGGCCCTAGCTTTTTCCCGTTGCTTCCCTATGGCATTCTCAAAGCCATGGACATCGACCTTTAATCCCTTTGTACCAGCAATGTCAGCAGTCAACTCAGCAGGAAAGCCGTAAGTATCCCAAAGTCTGAAGACCTCTTCGCCAGAAATAAAATCGCGGCCCTGCTTGATGGACTCCTCCGCAATCTTCTCAGCCAGATTGATTCCAGCATCCAAGGTGCCGAGAAACTTCTCCTCTTCGATTTTGACTATTTCTGCTATGTGGTTCGCGTTTGTTGCCAGTTCGGGATACACATGTTTCATTTTCCTGACCACTACACCACACACCTTACCTAGAAATATATCTTCTATTCCTAACCTCCTACCGAAGAAACTTGCTCTACGCAAGATGCGACGTAATACGTATCCCCGTCCTTCGTTGGATGGCAAGACACCATCAGCAATGAGAAAGGCTATCCCCCTGCTATGTTCGCCAATTACACGAATAGCATGGTCCACGCTACTGTCCTTGCCATATTCCTTTCCTGCCAAGCTGCAGATTTCGCCCCGAATAGGCAAAAAAAGGTCGGCATCATAGACTGAAGCCACTCCCTGCATAACAGCTGAGATCCTCTCTAGCCCCATCCCAGTATCGATATTCGGTTTTGGCAGCTTTGTACGTTGACCATCACGGTCTTGATTGTACTCCATAAATACCAGATTCCAGACCTCGGAAAAACGACTGCAATCACAGGCAGGGCCGCATTCCGGCCTACCACACCCTATTTCCTCCCCAAAATCATAATGTATCTCGCTACAAGGCCCACAAGGCCCGGAGTCACCAGCGGGTCCCCAGAAGTTATCTCTCTCGCCTAACCGTGCAATACGCTCGGCAGGGAAATCTATTTCCCGCCAATACTCAAAGGCTTCGTCATCGTCGAGAAATACAGTCACCCAGAGCTTATCGGGAGCTATCTTGAGTCGCTGCGTAACAAATTCCCAACCCCAAGTGATCGCCTCTCTCTTGAAATAGTCACCCACGCTGAAATTGCCAAGCATCTCAAAAAAGGTAAGGTGTTTGGTATCGCCTACGGAATCGATGTCTGTAGTACGAAAGCATTTCTGACACGAAGCCAAGCGCGAGCTAGGAGCAACCGCCAAACCCAAAAAATAAGGTTTGACCTGCACCATGCCAGCAGTAGTCAACAGCATTGTAGGGTCACCATGAGGAATTAAAGAAGAGCTAGGAATAATCTTGTGCTGTCTTTCTTCGAAAAAACGCAGGAATAATTCCCTTATCTGGTCACTGGTCAAGTAACTGTTACCTCCAAAGGATTTTAATGAAGTATGGCCAATGGTGTCAATCAGATTGCCCCACTTTGCAAATCAAAATGACACATAACTTCTAGCTTCACCATCAACCTTTCTTTGTGCTACAATTTCGAAGAAACCGAGGTAGCGATATGCCCATTTACGAGTATATGTGTCCTGGCTGCCAACGCAGGGTTACATTATACCTGCAAATGCATTCTGCGTCTCCTCCTCCATGCCCTCAATGCGGTAGTAATACTTTGAGCCGTGTTTTTTCCACTTTTTCGGTGCATAAAACCTGCAAAGATGCCTACGACAGCATCCTTTCCGACAACCAGCTTACACAAGGAATGATGAGAAATGACCCGAGAGCTTTGGCGGAGTGGAACAAACGAATGAGCCAAGGCGAGCCAGTGGCACCTGAATACGAGGAGATGGTCGAGAGAATGGACAGAGGTGAAATGCCTCCCAGGCAAATGGCAGGCGCTGATCCTCCAGTTGAAGAATCAAGCACAGAGTGACTGTTATGCCCATCTACGAATTCTACTGCCCTTCGTGTCGCAAAAAAAGCAGTGTATTCACACGAGCCGTTGTGCCCTCGTTAGCTCCCAGGTGTACAGCGTGTGGTAGCGGCGACCTAGTACGCCTTGTCTCCTCTTTCGCTTACCACAAGTCAATTCAAACAATCCACGAGGAAAGTGGTGAACCAACTTTACACCCTAGCCCCGATTACTACAAAGACCCTCGCAATATCGGCAGGTGGGTAGAGAAGCGGTTTACAGACATGGGCATGGAATTGCCCGGCGAAATTCAGCAAAAGATACAGGCTGCACGGGAAGGTGAGATGCCTGAACCTTTGAAGGACTTGCAGAGTGCCTCGCCAGACGCTTCGTATCATTGATGCCAATTGCAATCGCATAGGAGAAGGGCTGCGCTTCCTCGAGGACATTGCCCGATTCATCCTCAACGACGCACAATTGAGCCATCGACTCAAGGTAACACGCCATGACCTGATTCACAGCCTGAGTAAATTAGGTGTAGACGCTATTTCGGCGAGAGACTCTGAAGGTGATATCGGCCAGAGCATCAAATCTATTGGCCAACACCATGATTTAACATCTCTGACAACAGCCAATGCTAAAAGAGTAGAAGAAGCCTTACGTGTTATAGAAGAGTTAGCTAAACTGCCAGACATCAGCGCAACACTATCGGCACATCAGTTTGAACAGGCGCGGTTTACGCTGTATTCGTTAGAGCGAGAGCTACTATCTAAGCTGCTTCGTCAGGCGAAGCTCAAACTCATAACCGGACTATATGTCATAATCGACACACAGGTAGTAAGCCATGAAAACATCCTGGATGCCGCAAGAAAAATTGTCCGCAGCGGAGCGAATGTCCTCCAGCTCCGTGATAAACTGGCGAACAGAAGTGCTCTCTTGAAAATATCTCAAAGCCTTGCTGGACTGTGCCGCAAGGCTGGCTGCCTTTTCATCGTAAATGACCACCTAGATATAGCTATCGCTGCCAATGCCGATGGCCTACACGTAGGACAAGAGGATTTGCCACTGAAGGTAGTTAGGCGAGAGCTGCCCATTGATAAGATAGTTGGAGTATCCGCTCGTACCTTAGCTGAGGCCCAAAAGGCACAAGCAGACGGTGCTGACTACGTTGCAGTTGGTTCTATATTCCTCTCACCAACCAAACGGGAGGCCGAAGTGGTTGGATTGGAGAGGCTGAAACAAATCAAACAGGCAATCTCGCTTCCTGTAGTCGCCATTGGCGGTATAAACAAAGAGAATATTGGTCAGGTTATGATATCAGGTGCAGCAGCAGCAGCAGTGGTTAGCGCTGTGCTATCGGAGACTAATATAGAAAAGGCCACGCGACAACTGGTGATGCAACTTGAGAAATAAAGCCACCAATAATCTAGAAGCAATAGCCGAGAGAATACGCGACTTCTTCGCAGCCAAAGATATGGCTAGAGAAGAAGTAATCAGACGCTGCCGAGAGGTTATACGGTACAGCGCCAATGCCATCCGTGCTGTACACCGGCAAGATGAAGGCGAGGCAAAATACTTACTTGAGTCAGCGCATAATTCGCTGCAGATGATAACCCATGCTGTCCCCAAAGAACATAATGACCTGCTCCACAGTGGTTTAATTCATGATGCTCAAAAGGAATTCGCTGAGGCTAGCATCACCTTAGCCTTGGTCGCTGGAGATACAATCCCAACTCCAGAAACTACAGGGGTTACCTATGCTGCTTACCTAAATGGCATGGGGGAAGCGGTTGGCGAACTTAGACGCTATCTTCTGGACAGCATGAGGCGCAATGACCTTTCTCGATGCGAAAAACTGTTGGCGACTATGGACGAGATTTACTCAATCTTAGTGACCATGGACTTCCCTGATGCCATCACCTTCGGCCTCAGGCGAACTACAGATGCAGTTCGTGGCATCCTCGAGAGAACACGCGGTGACCTCACATTGATACTGCGTCAAAAAGCTCTGGAGGACAAACTAAAAAGCAAATAACCCAAAGGCATTGCTTTAGTGTGCACTCCTATTAGCCTACGCGATAACCATGAGGTAACCTTGACAGCACACATTCAAAAGTGATAGATTCTGCAACTTAGGACATCGGGGTGGATATGGCCAAGCCAAATAAATCAAATCACAAGGAGGTAAAATGCCCGGTATATTTTGGATTGTGCCGATAGCTGGCATAGCCACCGTGCTCTTTGCCATCTATCTGGCAGTCAACGTCCTTCGTCGCGACCCAGGCACACCAAAAATGAAAGAGATCGGCGATATGATCTTCGAGGGCGCCTGGGCATTCCTGAAACGGCAGTATAGTACAATCGGGGCACTGTCGGTCGTGGTAGCAGTCATAATCGGCATACTTGTTGCCCTGCTAGGTGGCGAAAAAGGCATAGAAGGCATGACTGCGTTTGAAATCGGCTGGCGAACAGCAGTTGCATTCTTGGTCGGCGCTCTCTGCTCCGGCGTTTCTGGTTTTATCGGAATGTACATCGCAGTTAAATCCAATGTACGGTGTGCCGCTGCAGCTCAGAAGAACCTGACAGAAGCAGTAAACGTAGCCTTGAGGGGCGGAGCAGTATCAGGCTTTCTGATCACTGCCCTAAGCCTTCTCGGCGTGACAGGCATCTTTTTTGCCTTTGGTGGAAGCACCAAACCCGAAATCGCTCCGCACCTTATTGTTGGTTTTGGTTTTGGCGCTAGTTTCGTCGCTCTCTTTGCACAGCTTGGAGGCGGTATCTATACAAAAGCCGCTGACATGGGTGCCGACTTGGTTGGCAAAGTAGAAGCCGGTATTCCAGAAGACGACCCTCGCAATGCGGCAGTTATCGCCGACTTAGTCGGCGATAATGTTGGTGATTGCGCTGGCCGCGGTGCTGACCTCTTCGAGTCCACAGCTGCTGAGAACATCGGCGCCATGATACTTGGCATCGTAGCCTACCTGGTAACCCATAACATTGCATGGATACTCTTCCCGCTCGTTGTGCGCGGATTTGGCCTGATCGCCAGCATGGTGGGCGTCAGCATCGTGCGCGCCAGGGAAGAGGAAAACGCCATGAATGCGTTAAACCGTGGCTATTATGTTGCTGTGGCTCTTTCCATCATAGGCCTTGCTGGAACTGTATATTTCATGCTTGGTAATTGGTGGCTTTTTGGTGCTGGTGTTATTGGTATTATCACCAGCGTAGTTGTCGTATTCATAACGCAATACTATACAGAATCTCGGTTCAAGCCAGTTCAAGAAATTGCTGAGGCATCAAAAACTGGGCCAGCTACCAATATAGTCGTCGGCACAGCCGTAGGCTTCGAAACAACCTTGGCCACTGCTGTAGTAATAGGCTTGGCTTTGATACTCTCCTACTGGATGGGCAACGCCAGCGGCGTTATGGGTGGTGGAGCTTTTGGCACTGCTGTGGCTACCATGGGCATGTTGATGACTTGTCCCTATATACTATCCATGGACACCTTTGGGCCCATAACCGATAATGCCAATGGCATTAACGAGATGGCAGGTGCAGGCAAAGAGGTGCGTCGCATAACAGACAGACTCGATGCTGTGGGCAATACCACAAAAGCGTTGACCAAAGGGTACGCCATGGTATCAGCCGGTCTGGCTGCCTTCTTGCTGTTCCAGGCCTATCTCGATAGGGTTTCTTTTCTTAAGTTCGGCGTCGAAGGACAATATCACGTTGTTGATATTGCAAAGATAGAGGTATTTGTAGGTGCTTTATTGGCAGTAATGCTTGTTTATCTGTTCAGCTCCTGGGCAATCAAGGCTGTCGGCAATACCGCAAGCAAAATTATCAATGAAGTGCGCCGTCAGTTCAAAGCCGACCCTGGCATAATGGCAGGAACGTCACGTCCTGATTATGCAGCGGCAGTGGACATTACCTCTCGCGCTTCCCTCAGGGCGATGATAGCACCAGGTCTTCTACCAGTACTTGCTCCAGTTATCGTTGGTTTGCTCTTCAAATGGGCAGGATACGATGCTGCTATGGTAGTAGCCGCACTGCTCATGGTTGGCACCATCGGTGGCATTATGCTAGCTTCATTCATGAACAATGGCGGTGGTGCCTGGGACAATGCCAAGAAGATGATAGAAGATGGTCAACTCAAAGATGAGTCAGGCAATGTCCTTGGTAAAGGTTCCGAGGCACATAAGGCGGCCGTAGTAGGAGACACTGTAGGAGATCCGTTTAAAGATACAGCGGGCCCGTCATTGCATGTCTTGGTGAAACTGCTTGCCACAATAACACTAGTGCTCTGCCCGCTATTCATTTAGCATCGGCTACAGAGCTTAGAGCAAACAGACCAAAAAGATGGGCGATCAAAAAAGAAAGGGATTGCCCCTCTTCTCGTTTCCGATAGTGGTCGCAGGGCCATGCCCTGGATAGACAGCAGTATCGCCCGGTAAGGTCAATAGCTTGTCGGTAATGCTCTTCATTAGTTGCGCATGGCTACAGCCCGGAAAATCCGTCCTGCCAATCCCGTAATTGAACAGGGTATCACCACTGAACACTACCCCATGGCCATAGAGACTGATACCACCTGGGCTATGTCCCGGGGTATGCAATACTCGAAAATGTAAATCATCGATATCAATGTTATCGCCATCTTTCAGCAGTCTATCCGGTTTTGGTAGTTGGCTGAATGACCCGCCGGCCATGGCTGCCATGAGGCGCGACATTGCACCTAAAGCCACATTTGCCTCCGCTTCGTGAATGGCAAATTCAGCTCCCGTAGCTTCCTTAATAGTTCGCAAGGCAGCGATATGGTCAGGATGGGTATGGGTCACCACAATCAGAGGGATAGTCAACTTTAAGGCGTTCACAGTTCTGAGGATAGTCTTGGCTTCAGCACCAGGGTCTACAATCATCCCGCGTTTGGTCGTATCTGAACCTACAACAAAGCAATTGCTAGCAAAAGGACCAACAACCAGCATCTCTAATATCATTCTTCTCTCCATTCAGGAATTCGTCTTCACATAATTTGACTGATAATAGCACAAATATGAATGGCGCGGAAAAGAAGGACAAGTACTAAAGCAAAGCAATATTCACGTAGGAAACTATGACGGCTAATAAACAGAGCAAGAGCAGACAGTTATGCAATATCCTCGCCAAGGGACTTCTAAGTTTTCAGGTTGACCTGATCTCTTCCCGCATGAACTTTATGTAGGAAATTGCGAAACAGAGGGCGGTCAATGCTATAAGGCTAGTAACCTGCGGCCAGATGAGCGACAAACTCTGACTGAGGGGTAAGGGAGTCGGGACCATCCCTGAGATGATGCTCTCTTGCAAAAGCATGACACTTAGAGTTCCCAATTCAGGGGTCATCAACGCCGCAAAGGCCTCCGCATACAAAGTATTCGGTGAAATCCGGCTGATCATGCGGTAAACCTCCTCAAACCGCACTACCTGCTCTGCAGTAGAGTTCTGGTCAATGGGAACCACAGCACCGGCAATTAGACGAGCAATCATAGACATAAAGAGCAACAGGAATATCCATATAGCAATCGAGGCCAATGCTGAAGTGGCAGTCCGGCTGAAGAATACCGAAAAAAGAACTGCCAATGACATCCAGAAGGCACCATAGACAACACTTAAGGCAACAAGGCCAAAAATCCTCAGAATCTCTTCAGCATTCGGCGGCACACCGATCATACGCAACCCCATACCAGCAACCAGTGCTACTATGCTCATTACAAGCACCGATAGTGTAGCCAGGCCTGCCAGGAACTTCCCATTAACTACCGAGTCCCTGTAAACAGGTTGTGCTAGAAGTCTGCTCAGGGTGCCACTGGCTCGCTCCCCACTCACAGCATCAAACCCTAGAGCAATCCCAACCACAGGAATGAAGAGCGAAAGGAAAAGTGGAAGCGAGAACGGCAGGGTTTCACCGGAAACAATAAACAACCTTAAGAATATAAACTGGGTGTTTTCAGTTATGCCGCTTCTGATATTCTGCGCGGCAACATATGTAGCAGCAATTGCGGCCAGATAGACCAGCAGAAACAATATTATGAAGCGCTTGCTGTTGAAATGGTCAGCCAGTTCCTTCCGGAAAATCGCAGCCAAGCCAGTCATTACTCAGCCCCACGGAAGTATTTCATATATATTTCCTCAAGCCCGTATTCCTGGATCTTCATCTGGACCAGTAAACAGTCATTATCGACAACTGTCCTGGCCAATTGAGGCCGCAGGTCTTCATCACAGCTTATCATTAGTAAATCACCAGCGGATGCCACACCTCTTACGCCTTTTATATCCCTTATTGCGCTAAGAAGCCTGGTTGAAGGTTTTGCCACTTGTAGCTGTATCTGGTATTTTCCCCCATTGAGAGCTTCCCTACCCAAATGGTCAACAGTACCATCAGCAACCAGACGTCCCTTCGATAATATACCTACACGAGTGCAGATTTTCTGAACCTGGTGCAATTGATGTGATGACAAAATGATAGTAACT
>Ga0194125_10000972_pt1 | contig 48871 bp, 31 predicted proteins | sample TA2KigC250mmetaG_FD_148626 | JGI IMG/M metagenome (GOLD analysis project Ga0194125, IMG submission 148626) | Freshwater microbial communities from Lake Tanganyika, Tanzania - TA2015034 Kigoma Deep Cast 250m | ecosystem: Environmental > Aquatic > Freshwater > Lake | place: Tanzania: Lake...
TGAGCACGCTCTTGCGAACCGAGTCCGAGGTCGCGGGTTTGCCGGCCCGGGATCAGAAGATCCTTCTGGCGTGGCTGCAAGGTCGTTTGGCGACGATGCCCGAGCCAGCTGGGGAAATACCTGAAACATTGAGGAGTTTCAGGGAACTTCAGAAGGAGATCGGGTTGACCGAGAAGGCCGCCGCGGCTTGGAAGTCCGCAGTGCAGGACGGCCGCCGGTAAGTTGGTGAGCCTGAATTCGGTACGATCCACGTCGACACCAACTTCCCGATCGACGCACTGGTGCCGGGCAGCTCGCAGGAGGCACAACTTGTCGCTTGGCTGGCCGCTGGTGAACCGATGGGCATCAGCTCGCTGACATGGGGTGAATTTCTCTGCGGCCCGCTGTCCAGTGCTGCCGAGAACCTTGGCCGGCGCTTGTTCCCCGACGCCGTCGGGCTTGAACGGTGGGATGCCGAGAAGGCTGCGAACCTTTTCAACGGCACCGGAAGGCGTGCCAAGACCTACGCGGATTGCTGCATCGCTGCCATGGCCATCCGGACTCAAGCGGCTTTGGCAACCAGCAACCGAAGTGATTTCACTCCAATGGTGCCGTTTGGTCTGAAGCTGGCCTGGAACACACTCGCGCGGAGACAACAAGGTCCAATCCCGGGGATCTGCCAAGCGGTTCGGTGCCCGCACCGGCGTCCGCCAATCTCGAGGCGGCAGGTCCTTGTTGAGGGGAGAGCCAATTCGAGTGAAGGGCTCACACCGAGCTGCCATCGCCGATGGAGAACCCGGTCGGGGTGGGGCTGTTCCCGAGGTGCTCGCACATGCGGTCTAGAATCTTTAGTCGGCGCGGCATAGCCACCGGCGGGATGAGAGCAAATTTTGAAGATCCCGTTGGATGCAGCCGTCCCTCCCGGCGGTGACACGCCAAAGATTTGTTGCTGATGATTGGTTTTAATTAATTGTTTCATCGAAACAAAATCATGAATAGGTCCAGCATTGTTTGGATTATCGGAATCTTTGTTTTTGTCTTGATGATGGCAGTTTGGTTTCGGCCCCGCCCGTCAACGCTGGTCCAGATTCAGGAGGATGAGCTGCGGTCAAACCTTGTGACATTCCCTGATGCAAAGCGCGCTCTAGGGAAACCGACCCCGGGGGCGATTGGGAACGGGTTGTCCGGTTTTGAAGGAAGGTATGCACAATTGCCAACTTGGTTGGAGACCCATGGGTTTCCTGCACATGTGCTTCCGGAGACCCGGTCATTGGTGGTCTCTCTCCGAGCCATGTATGCCGAAACGAATGCCACACCGCACGCTCTTCGAGCGGGGAGTGACCGGGTGGCCAACAACTTGATTTGGGGCCCCCAATCCAACATCTTCTGCCGCACACTGTCTCAACGTTTCCTCTTGGGAAGCGAAGTTTCGAGTCGGTTGTTTTTTGAATTGTCGAACCAAGTGCAGGGATTCCATGAATAAATCGGCTTGGGCGTTTGTGTTGATAACGGTTCTCGTGTTGACCTTATTGGTCAATATCCGTTCCAAGGATTCCACGCGTCATCGATTGCATCTGGATTCGCTCCAAGAGTTGCCCGCAGATGGAAGCGGACCCCGATTCGCAGCGGCGCAGAATTCAAAAGGATCGTCATCGAAACCGAAGGAAAACCTGATCTACAATCCGCAACGCCATCGTGACGATCCGGAGTATGCCAGAGAAGTAGACCGGTTGCTGACTATCCAAGAAGCCAAATCGCTGTTGCAGGATCTAGATCCAGTAATTCGTGCGGACATCACTCAAGTGTACCAGATTCTCTCGAATCACTTCGGAGGAGACATGGCGATGGTCCAGTTGAGGCCGACCTATTGTGAGTTGGCTGGCATTTCCCAATGGCGGGATTTCCTGAAAGAGAAGGAATCGAAGATCGGAGAGAGTTTTCCCACTTATTGAGAGATTCCCGCTGAATTGCGAAACGACTATCTCAGTGGCGATGAATTGCTAGTAAAAAAAGGAATCGCGTTCTCAAAGGCGAGGCTTTCCTTGGAGTTGGGAATGCCCACCGAGGTGTTTTTCGATTCCTTGTATGCCCTGGACATCCGGAAGGGCATCTACCCGCGCGAAGACCGATTGGAGCCCGGGCAGCCGGTGGTCGCTCCTGACGAGGAGTTTTCTCCGGAACCATGACCCGCCCAATGGGTGGTTATGGACCGGTCTGTGGTCTTGGATGGATCAAACCATCATTCTTTCGAACCGCAGGAGTCACGGTCTGCCCGGTACATTGGATAATCTCCCAAGCAGCTGGGTTGAGCGGGACTATTCGGGATCCGGTTTCAGCCGAACCATTCGGGTGGTTCCGATACGGACTTGCTCAAGATCACTCATGACGACCAGGCTGCCTACCGGGCGCGATCATCCTGACCGGTCTGACCGGCGGCGGTCGCTTTTTCAGTATTCGGCTTGCCGGCGCGTTGCCGGCCGTGTGATCGGAATTTAAGACTCGCCTCAGGATTTCAATTCAACCGCTGGGTGGTCTTGCTCCAGAGCCATTCCACGTCGCGGTTGTTGGCCTGGTTCGGGGGGCTGAAGCCGGTGCGCTTGACCGGCAGCACGGTCCGCTTGTCGAGCCAGCGCTTGATCTCGGAGTGGCCGTCGGCAAAGGCGAAGCCGCAGGCGCCGTTGTGGTAGCTGGCCGGCAGGTCGGGCATGACGGCCTGAGCCAGGTTCGGGGCGGGCTTCATGTCCGTGCAGAAGAAGCCGTCGTTGATGCTGTCGGGATGCTCATCGACAAACACCCAAGTGTCGGCTGGCTGCACGAAGTCCGAGTCCTTGAGGAACATGCGCCAGGGCGGGCTGTTGCCGAACCAGGTCGGCTTGCCGTCGTGCATGCCCACCCACGAGTTGATCGAGTTGCTGCGCAGGCGGGGCTTTCCGTTGGCCCCGAGGGTCAGGTAGGTGTCGGCCGGGCACTTGTAGATCTTCTGGGTGCCGCCGGTGTATCGCCAGATCGATCCCTTGGCGAGGGTGTTGGTGACGTCCCAGTTGTCCCGGTTGGCGCTGCTCCAATCGAGGATGCCGTAGGCCCACGAGTTGAAGTTGGGGTTGTCGGAGTAGGCCGGCGGAATCTTCCCGTTCTGGTCGTCGATGTAGAGCCGCCACGACATCATCAACTGCTTGGTGTTGTTGAGGCACATGATGCCGTTGCCCTTGGCCTTGGCCTTGGCCAGGGCCGGCAGGAGCATGCCCGCCAGGATGGCGATGATGGCGATGACCACCAGCAGTTCGATGAGCGTGAAGCCGTCGCGTAGGCTCCGGGTCGGAGTCCGGGAGGCGGAGCTGCTGCCGTGGGCGGGCCCAGGGGACGAGGAGAGGGCTAGTGGAGTCATGCGTCAGTTCTCCGTTCTGGATCCCGGTGGGCCGCCTTTTGGTGGACGACCCGGTTCGTCACCGGATTCCGACGCCAAGCTGCGAACGCGGTCTTCGGTTCGTCAAGGCCTTTTCGGCGGCCTTTTCGGCAAAGCGAATCGACCGTCCCGGCGCCAGCCATGGTTTTGCCCCGGTCTCGGTGATGGGTCACGCCGGTTGCGGCGGGGTGGTCTCAGGCCCTTGTCCCAGGGAGTCGGGCGGACTTCGCCCCGTCCCGCCCGCGCAAGGCCCGGCGAGCATCGCGGAACGATCCCACCGGCCGGAGGGTTTGCCGGACGTGTGGGCCGCATCGGAGGCCGAGGGCCCGCCGGGGGTTCAATAGAAGCTGGTCCAGTTGCCGTAGTGACGCCACACGATGGCACTGGCCCGGGCGAGGTCGGCGTGACCGTCGGCGTAGGCCCGGCTGATGGAGGCGGCGCGGCCGCCCTGGATCTGGAAGCCCGAGTCGGCCTTCGCCGTGGGGTGCCCGCCCCAGGCCTTCTGCAGGTTGGTCTCGAAGCCGTCCTTGTAGAGCGTGTCGGTGACGATCGGGCTGGTCGCCCCACCCGGGTCCTCGAGCCGGGTGGGCCAGCCCTCGACCAGGGAGTTGGTGTTCACCCGCGAGGTGGACGGCATGACCTTGTAGCCGGGTTGCCCGGAGCGGGGCACCCACCAGCTGTGCTGCATGATCGCGAAGCCAAAGGTCCAGCGTCGGCTGTAGTAGAAGCGGAGGTCCTCGTTGTTCGCGAGCGTGCGCCGGTGCTGGCGCTGGAGCCACATCTGCGCCTCGGTCAGCTCGGATGGCCGCACTGGGCAGAAGAACATGGGCACCGTGAGCCCGTAGTTCTGCACGGCGGGGATCATCGCGTCGGCCACGTCCCACGGATTGTTGCCGAGGTCGCCGAGCAAGGGCAGCCGCCCGCGCGCGTCGTCCGAGGCGTAGAGGTTGGAGGCGATGGCCCATTGCCGGAAATGCGACAGGCAGTTGACCTCCTTGGCCTTGAGCTTCGCCTTGGCCAGCGCCGGCAGGAGCATGCCCGCCAGGATGGCGATGATGGCGATGACCACCAGCAGCTCGATGAGCGTGAAGGCCGCGCCGGCCTTCGATGCGGTCGGGAGGCAGGCCGGGCGTGGACGACGCGACCGTCCCTGGGTGGAGTGAAGTCGGGGATCCATGGACCGATCCTTGCCGGGATGCCGCCGCGTCGCCATCCCGAAAACACCGCGATGGCAAGGGCCCCGGGGGGCGGGGCACGGCGGCTCACCCGAGCAGTTCGCGGATCTCGTCCCAGCTCAGCGATTCGGCGAAGGCCTCCTCGCCGGTGAGGGTCGAGGCGATGATCTCCCGTTTGCGCTGCTGCAGGGCCACGATCTTCTCCTCCACCGTGCCACGGGTGATGAGCTTGTAGCTGCTGACCACCCGCGACTGCCCGATGCGGTGGGCGCGGTCGGTGGCCTGATCCTCGACCGCCGGGTTCCACCAGGGGTCGAAGTGCACCACGGTGTCGGCCTGCGTCAGGTTGAGGCCCACGCCACCGGCCTTGAGCGAGATGAGGAAGACCGGCGGCCCCGACGGCGATTGGAAGCGGGCGACCTCGCCGGCGCGGTCCTGGGTCGAACCGTCGAGATAGCAGAACTCCACGTCGCGGCGCTTCAGTTCGTCCTTCAGCAGCCTGAGCATCCGGGTGAACTGGCTGAACACCAGCAGCCGGTGCCCACCGTCGAGGCTCTGGTCGAGCAGTTCGCCGAAGAGCTGCAGCTTGCCCGAGTCGTCGGGCGAGGCCGAGGCGCCGGCGTTGCTCCCGGCGTTGGTCTCCAGGGCGCCCGCCTCGGCCCCGTCGGCGGTCCGGGCTCCGTCGGCCTCCAGCAGCCGCAGGTCGCAGCAAATCTGGCGCAGGCGCAACAGCGCCGTGAGCAGGACCATGCGGCTCTTGGCCAATCCATTGGCCTCGACGGCCGAATCGACCTGCGTTCGGGTCGCCGCCAGCACCTGTGCGTACACGGTGGACTGCGCCGGCGTGAGGTCGCAGTAGGACACGTGCTCCAGCTTGGCGGGCAGGTCTTGCAGCACGTCCTTCTTGAGGCGGCGCATCAGGAACGGGCGGATGCGCTTGCCCAGGCGGGCCATCGATCCCTGGTCACGTTGCTGGGTGATGGGCACCTCGTACCGCTCGCGGAAGTCGTCGGAGGCGCCCAGGTATCCGGGCATGAGGAAGTCGAAGAGGCTCCACAGGTCGAGCACCGAGTTCTCGAGCGGCGTGCCGGTCAGCACCAGCCGGTGGCGGGCCGGGATAGCCTTCACGGCCTTGGCGTTCTGAGTGCTGCGGTTCTTGATGTGTTGGGCCTCGTCGAGCACCGCGGTGTCGAAGGCATGGTCGCGGTAGTGCTCGATGTCGCGGCGCAGCAGCGCGTAGCTGGTGACAACCAGATCGTGCTCGGGCACCCGGGCGAAGAGCTTGTGCCGCTGGGGCCCGGAGATCACCAGCACCCGCAGGTCGGGCGCGAAACGGGCGGCTTCGGCGGCCCAGTTGGTGACCAGCGAGGTGGGGCAGACGACCAGCGTGGGGTGGGCGGGCCGGGTGGCGGCCGTCCCGTGCAGGGAGGCGCGGTGCGCCAGCACCTGGAGCGTCTTGCCAAGGCCCATCTCGTCGGCCAGGACGCCCCCGAAGCCGTTGTCGCGCAGGAAGCCGATCCACGCCACGCCCTGCCTCTGGTAGGGTCGGAGGACCGTCTCCAGCGCCCCCAGCGGGGGGCAGGCCGGCAAGGCCTCGCCCGTCTGCCGGGCCACCCGTTCCCGCCAGGCCGCCGGTGCCTGGACCGTGTGCCCTTGTTCCCGGAGCGAAGCATCCAGGAATCCCGCCTGGGCCGCCCCCATGCGGTAGCGTCCTTCCCGCTGATCGGGCGAGCAGTCGAGCAGCACCTCCTGCAGTTCTTCCACGGCGCCCGTGTCGATGAGCACGGTCTTGCCGGAGCGCGAACGGCCCTGGCCACCGCCGAGCACCAGTCGCTGGATGTCGGCGGCGCTGAAGCGCTCGCCATCGTCGGCGACGTAGGACACCTCGAGGTCGAACCAGCGCTCGCCCGAGGGCGTGATCTGGAAGCGGGGTTGCACGCGCACGAGGTTCTTGCGGGTGCTGGTCTCGAGGCGTTCTTCAAGCGACACCTCCCACTCGCGCTCGAGGCGCGGATGCAGGCATGAGAAGTAGGCCAGCACGCGCTCCTGACCGTTGAGCTGCCAACGGCCCTGGGCATCGGGGCCGGTGAACCCGGCCTGGCGCAGCCGCATGAAGGCCATGTGTTCGGCGGCCAGGTCGCGGGCCAGGTAGCGTCGGGTGTTGGCCGGGTCGGGCATCCAGGCCGCCTCGTCGCGCGCGGTCACGCCGACGGTCATGATGCGGGTTCCGTAGCGGCACTGGAGCAGGGCCGTGAGCATCGCCAGGCCGCCGCTCAATTGGAGGAGGAATCGCGGCGGGGCCGGTTCGAGCACGAAGTCCTCGGGCCTGAAATCGGCCTCGAGGCCCGGCGTGCGCGAGAGCGTGGGCCAATCCTGCGACAGGAACCGCGGCACGTCGGAGCGCGGAATCTTCTGCGGACCTTGCAGCACGCCGCGCACGGCGGTCGGCAGGCCGAGCGGTCGGAGGGTGTCACCGTCCAGCGCCCAGGTCCCGTCGGGTCCGGCCAGGAGGGTGCAGGCCTGCGGGGAACCCTTCAGGGCCAGGGTGATTTCGCCCGAGGGCTCGAGCCGGGCCCGCAGGGGCAGCGGTGCGGCTTCGCCGGAGACCGTCAAGGCCGTCTTGCGACCGAGGGTCAGACGGGGGTGACCGGCCATCGCCTGCAGCACGGGCAGGAGCGCGGCCCCGGAAAGTTGGATCATGCCCGGGGTGTCGCCGCCGGCGGCCAGTTCGGCCGCGTCCAGCAGGCGTGCGTCGGCCTCGGAGAGGCGGAACATCCCGGCCTTCACCAGCGCGTTCAGGGGCGCCCGCTGGCTCGGGGTGAGCCCCTCGAACATCACCATCACCCGGTCCCGACGGATCGCGTCGGCGAGGTTGGGCGGGAAGACCACATGGACTTCGAGGGGCCGCCCGGTCTCGGACCGCTGCAGCCGCACCGGGTCCTTGTTGGAGGCCATGGGGCGTCCGGTGACGACCGGGGACGCCGGGGCGCCGGGGCGCTGGGAGGAGTAGGAGGCCGTCCCCGGGACCGGCGGCGGTGCCACCGGAGCCGGTTTCAGGTGGTGCAGGCCGACGGCCACCGAATGGGCGCAAAGGGTGCCCCACTCCCGGGATTGCCGGCAGGGGCAGACATTCTCGATGTCCAGTTCGTGGCGGATCACCAATCCGGCCCGCAGCGAAGTCGCGTCGGACACCACCACGCCCTTCAGCAACGGGGGCGTCCAGTTCGAGGAGAGCACCTTGCCCGAGGCGAGCAGCGCGCGGGCGTGTTTCATCACTTCCCAGCCGGCGGCCTTGGCGAAGAACGCCTCGGTCAGTTGCAGGTCGGACACGGGGTGGGGCGGGGCTTGGGCGGTTCAGAGTCCGAGCCGGATGAGGCCCTCGAGGGTGCCGTGGCCGGCGGTCTTCTTGGCGACCCATCCGCCCTCGGCCAGCACCTGCATCTGCACGGCCGCCAGCGCGTTCGAGGGCGAGACGAGGTGATGGGCGTGCTCGCGACGCAGCATGGGCAGGTCGTTGAGATGGTCGCCGGCGGCCACCCGCGCCTCGGGCCCGATGCCGAGGATCCGGCCCAGTTCCGACAGGGCGGTGCCCTTGCTGTAGCCCCGATGGCTCAGGCGCACGTAGATGTCGTTGCGCACCGCCACCAGTTCGGCATGCCGTCCGCAGAAAGCGTCCAGCTCGGCGTGGATCTCGTCCATCTGCAGGTTCGAACGGGCGATGGCGCACAAGGGTGAGAACGGGTCGGCGTAGAAGGTGGCCTCATGGCGCGCCGACAGCGACTGGATCCGCTGTTCCAGTTCCTTGGCCAGCGAGCCGAACAGGCGGGCGTGGTCGTCGGTGCAGCGGCTGTTCCAGGGCTCCACCGGCACGAACCGGTCGTGCTTCCGCTCGTAGATCTCCCGTTCCACGAGGATCAGGTAGTCGGGCTGCACCGAGATGCGTGCCCGGCCGAGGGTCTCCATGAGGCTGGCCATGTCGCGGCCGGTGTTGATGACCCAATGCCCGCCGCGCGCCTGGAAGGCCGCGATGCGTTCCTGCAGCGCGTGGGGGATCTTCGGGTCGCCGAAATCGTCGTGGATGGTGCCGTCGAAGTCGGTCGACAGCAGTCGGAGGGAGGCACCGTGGCTCATGCTTTGGGAGTCAGAGACTGCGGTGGCGGTTGCCACCGGGCAAGGTCCGCTCCGCAGTTGTGGGCGGGGCGAGGGCAGGCTACCAGTCCCCCCGACTGAGCCTATGTCCAGCCACCAAGATCAATTCGACGACGCCATGTTCGACTACTCGACCGGCGAGTACGCGGTGGCCATTTCGAAGTTCCAGGCCATCCTGGCCGAAGATCCCGACCACTTCGACGCGCGTCTGGGCCTGGCCATGTGCCACTACCGGTTGGGCGACTACGCCACGGCCATCGCCGAGGGGCACCGCGCCGAGAAGCTCAAGCCCAACGAGCAGCTGGTGCACACCAACCTCTCGCTCTTCTACATGAAGTCGGGCGACAAGCAGACCGCCGAGCAGCATGGCCTGCAGGCGCGCATCGCCTCCTGGAAGGGCAACATGGCCGCCCCGGGAGCGAAGCCTGCCGAAGAAGAGGATTCCGAGCTCCGCATGGCCCAACCCAAGGCGCAGGCGTTCAAGCTGCCCGAGAAGTTTCCCGACATGCCTTGGAAGAAGAACGCCCGCCCCGGCGGTGGCCAGCATTAGGCGACCGGGGGGCGGATCTTCAGATCGGACTCCGTTGAGACGCCGCCGACCCGCCGAATGGCGGCCAACCGGCCGGGGTCCATTGACAAAACCGGTGGCGGTGTCCTTGATCCAACCGATCCCCGCACCCGTTCCCGCCATGATTGCCCAACGCCCCAGCCTTCCGCGTCGGGAGGCGTTCACCTTGATCGAACTGCTCGTGGTCATCGCGATCATCGCGATCCTGGCGGGCATGCTCCTGCCGGCGCTGGCCAAGGCCAAGTACCGGGGCAGCCGCATCGTCTGCGTGAACAACATCCGCAGCCAGTATCTCCCGCAGATCCTGTACGCCGACGACAACCGCGGGAAGTTCCAGCAGCACGACGACGGCAGCCCCGACTACCACCGCACCAGTGGGCGCAAGGACAGCATCGTCGATTCGCTCAAGGGCAAGTACCTGCAGGAGACCCGTGTGCTGATCTGCCCCATCACGGCCAAGACCTTCGGCAAGCTGTGGCTCAACTACGCGAGCATGACCAATTTCGCCGATGCCTCGACGAAGGACTATGGCGGGTGGGACACCCCGGCGGCGATGGTGTACACCCCCTATATGTGGTTCGCCAATTTCCCGGGCATGAAGTTCCAGTCGCTCAGCGGCAGCAAGGATCCCGCGGCGGCGGACATCGAGCCCGCCTGGCCCACCAAGGCCGATGAATGCGATTCCTCGAGGGCCTTCATCACCCACCGGGTCAGCGACACCCCGGGTTCGGTCACCTGGGATGTTGGACACCTCGGCAGGTTCAATGCCCCCAAGGTCAGCCGGCTCTTCCTGGAGTTCTCGCTGACGCCGGACCAGCCGGTGGGGCAGGCCGACGGCAGCGTGATTGTCCGGCCGAAGGCCCAGATCAAGGGCCGGGCGGTGGGTGGTCCCGGGGGCAACACGGTGTACTGGTACTAGGCCGGGCCGGGTCCCAAGGACGGATCGAACCGCCCCCGCCGGGCGGACCGGTTTGCGACCTTGGCGTCAGGGGGGCGTCCCGCCATCTTGGTGCGACTCATGCGCATCACCCGACTCGAAGTCCGCGATATCCGCTTCCCGACGTCCAAGGCCCTGGACGGGTCGGACGCGATGAACCCCGATCCGGACTACTCCTCGGCCTATGTGATCCTCCACACGGACACCGGGCTTCAGGGTCATGGGTCGACCTTCACCATCGGGCGGGGCAACGACGTGGTGTGCGCGGCGGTGAAGGCCCACGAACACCTGATGGTGGGCCTCACGCTCGAGGAGTTCCGCGCGGCCCCCGGCACGGTCTGGCGGCGGCTCAACGGCGACTCGCAACTGCGCTGGATCGGTCCCGACAAGGGCGCCATCCATCTGGCGCTGGCGGCGATCGTCAACGCGCTGTGGGATTTGTATGCGCGCCACGCCGGCAAGCCGGTCTGGAAACTGGTGAGCGGGTTCACGCCCGAGCAGTTCGTGGCCTGCGTCGATTTCCGCTACCTCACCGACGCCCTCACGCCGGCCGAGGCGTTGGACTTGCTGCGGCGGGCCGAGCCCGGCAAGGCCGAGCGCATCGCCCGCCTCGAGCGCGAGGGCTATCCGGCCTACACCACCAGCGCCGGATGGCTGGGCTACCCCGACGACAAGATCCGTCGCCTGTGCCGCGAGGCGGTGGCGGAAGGGTGGAACCACATCAAGGTGAAGGTGGGTCGCGACCTGCAGGACGACATCCGCCGCCTGGGCATCATCCGCGAGGAGATCGGCTGGGATCGCAAGCTGATGGTCGACGCCAACCAGGTGTGGGACGTGCCCCAGGCCATCCAGTGGATGCAGTCGCTGGCCCCGTTCAAGCCCTGGTGGATCGAGGAGCCGACCTCCCCCGACGACGTGCTGGGCCATGCCGCCATCGCGCGCGCCATGGAGCCGCTGGGCATCGGCGTGGCCACGGGCGAACACGGCATGAACCGGATCCTCTTCAAGCAGTTGCTGCAAGCCCGGGCCATCTCGTTCTGCCAGATCGACTCCTGCCGCCTGGGCGGTGTGAACGAGAACCTCGCGGTGCTGCTCCTGGCGGCCAGGTTCGGGGTCCCGGTGTGCCCGCACGCCGGCGGGGTCGGTCTGTGCGAGTTCGTCCAGCACCTGAGCATGATCGACTACACGAGTGTCAGCGGCAGCTGGGACGGTCGGGTGTGCGAGTTCGTGGACCACCTGCACGAGCACTTCACCGACCCCTGCCGCATCCGGGCCGGTCGCTATCTGGCCCCGGAGAAGGCCGGCTACAGCACCGAGATGCACCCCGCGACCCTCGCCCGCTACGAGTTCCCCGCCGGCACCGAGTGGCGGTGACGGTGAGGCGGGTGACGCCGAATTACCGATGCAGGGCGGCTTCCCGGGCTGACCAAAATACGATCCACCGTAAAATGGTGTTTACCAAAATACGATGAGTCGTGTTTTGGTACTCAGGACCACCCGATTCTGGGCCCATCGTCAAGCCCCGTCAGCGAGACCGTCATCGGATGGCCTACGGCTTCCCGTGGGTCCCGGCGAAGGTCGGTCCATGGACCATGGCGCCCATGGACCTGGGTTGCACGTGCCTCCCGCTGCCGAATCCTTGCAGCGGGCCTCCGCCATTTACTAACCTTGGCCCCATTCCGGGCGAGTCCCGGTGCATCATCATGGCTTCGCTCAACGACAATTATCTCAAGCTCAAGGCGGGTTACCTGTTCCCTGAAATCGGACGGCGGGTGAAGGCGTTCAACGACGCCAACCCGGCGGCGGCGGCCCGGTTGATCCGGTGCGGCATCGGCGACGTGACCGAGCCCCTGCCCGGGGCGGTGATCACCGCGCTCCACAAGGCCGTCGACGAGATGGCCGTGCGAAGCTCCTTCAAGGGCTACGGACCGGAGCAGGGCTACGAGTGGCTGCGGGCGGCGATCGCCCAGAACGACTTCCGCGCCCGCGGCATCGAGGTGGCCGACGACGAAATCTTCGTGAGCGACGGTTCGAAGTGCGATTGCGGCGCGATCCTCGACATCCTCGGCTCCTCCAACCGCATGGCCATCACCGATCCGGTTTACCCGGTGTATGTGGACACCAATGTCATGGTGGGCCACACCGGAGAGGCCGACGCCTCGGGGGCCTATGCGGACATCACCTACCTGCCGTGCACCGCCCAGAACGGCTTCATCCCCGAGCCGCCCAAGGAGCGGGTGGACGTCATCTACCTCTGTTCGCCCAACAACCCGACCGGGGCCACGGCCTCGCGGGACCAGCTCGAGGCCTGGGTGAAGTACGCGCTGGCCCACCGCTCGATCATCCTCTTCGACTCGGCCTACGAGGCCTACATCGGCGACCCGACCATCCCACACTCGATCTACGAGATCCCGGGGGCCCGGGAGTGCGCCATCGAGTTCCGCAGCTTCTCCAAGAACGGCGGGTTCACCGGCCTGCGCTGCGCGTTCACGGTGGTTCCTAAGACGCTCCTCGCCTCGACGGCCTCGGGCGAGTCCAGGCCCCTGCACCCGCTGTGGTTGCGGCGCATGACCACCAAGTTCAATGGCGTGTCCTACATCGTCCAGCGGGCCGCCGAGGCCCTGTACTCGCCGGAGGGCAAGGCTCAGGTGGCCGCGCTGGTCGAGCACTACATGGGCAATGCCAAGATCCTGGTGGCCGGGGCCAAGGCGGCTGGTCATCGGGTGTTCGGCGGCGTGAATGCGCCCTACATCTGGGTGGATGCGCCGAAGGGGCACACCAGTTGGCAGGCCTTCGACCGCATCCTGAATGAGGCCAATGTGGTCATCACCCCGGGCAGCGGCTTCGGCAGCAATGGCGAGGGATGGTTCCGAGTCAGCGCCTTCAACAGCCGCGCCAATGCCGAGGAGGTCTCGCGTCGGCTCCAGGCGCTGAGCTGGTGAGGCGCTGACGTGGTGAAGCGTTGACCGCACAGCCTGCCTAGGCCTGCCGAGGACTGCCGAGGCGGGACGGGGGGACGAGGGATCGGATGGGTTTTGGACCCGGGACGCCGGACCCCGGACATCGACCGGGCATCGTGCCGTCCTGTCGACCGGTGGGGCGAAGATGGCCATTGGAGGTTTCCGGCGAGGTGGCCTAATCTCGGGGCCTATGACTCGCCTCCTCCTGCTGTTCCTCGTGTCGACCGTTGCCTGGTGGGGTGTTCCGGCGACGGCGGCCCCGGCGGCCAAGGATCCGGCCCGATGGATCGCCGGCGTCGCCCCGGGCCTCGTGCAGGTGGAGTTCACCCTGCAGTTCGACCGCGGTGACGCTCCCCACGGCATCCTCGACCAGGATCCCAAGTCCACGGGGCCGCGCTCCAACAGCCTCGCCGATCTCGTCGCCGAGGAGCGGCCGCTGGAGACCACCGGTTTCCTGGTGGGACCGACGACCGTGGTGGCCATGGATCCCTGCGTGCATCCGCGCTTCATCCAGTCCATCACCGTGCGACAGGGCAAGGGCCGAACCTCGGCCCGGATCAGCGCCTACGGCGTCGACCAGTGGGCCTTCGTGCTGACCCTCGATGAGCCCATTGCCGGGACCCGACCGCTGACATTCCCGGCCAAGGGATCGACGGGATCCGAGGCGGCGGCGGGCTTGGTCGGCTACCATCGCCAGGATGGCCAGATGGTGCGTGTGGTCCTGCCCTTTGGGGGGCAGTTCCTCCAGACCGAATCGGGCAAGGCTTTCCGCGTGCTCGACCACCAGGGGTTGGCCGTCTCCGCGGCCGGGCGGCCCCTCGGTCTGGTGATGAATCACCGCCTGGACACCGAGCAGCGCTGGCGGGGCCAGCCGCTCGACTGGAAGTGGATCGATGCGGCCGCGTTTGCCGGGCAACTCCAGGAACTCGAGGCCCTGACGGCCCGGACCCTCGTGCGGGTGCGCCTGAGCTTCCGCAGCCCCAAGGCGACCCCGGGCCAGAATCCCATGCGCATGCGTTCCCGGGGCGACGAGGAGGCCGACGATTCGGCGACCGAACGCAACGAGCTTGGGGTGCTTTTGCCCGGTGGCCGGGTGGCCGTCCTGGCGGCCCTCCGCAGCGGTGTCACCGCGCGCCTCGAGCGGGCTTCCATCCAGCGCGAGGGCAAACCGCCCGTGCCGGCGAAGTTCGTGGCCTCGCTGCGCGATTTCGGCGTGCTGGTGGTCGAGCCCGAGCAGCCGCTGGGCGAGGCCCTACGGATCGATCCGGTCCACCCCGCCGACCGCATGGGGCAGTTGATGCTGCGCGCCGAGATCGACCTGCGTGGCGAGACCCGTTCGGCCTACTTCCATGAGTCGCGCATCGCCGGGGTCCGGGTCGGGGCACGCCTCGAGGCCTATCCGGAGCTGCCCGACCCGGAGGTGAAGGACACCTTCCTCTTCACCCTCGACCGCGCGCTCTACGCCCTGCCCGTGGCCCGTCGCGAGCTCATCGGCGGGGTGCGCGATCCCTTCGCCGGACGCCGGCAGCTCACCACGGCCCGGCAGATCGCCGAGGCGGTGGGTCGCCTGCCGGCCACGGCCGATCCGGCCAATGTGCCGGTGTCGGAGGCCGACGAAAACCGCCTGGCGTGGCTGGGCGTGGAGCTGCAGCCGCTGACCCGCGAGTTGGCCCGGGCCAACAAGGTCTCCGACCAGACGCGGGACGGGCAGACCGGAGCCCTGGTCACCTACGTGCATCCCGAGTCGCCGGCGGCCAAGGCCGGCATCCAGGCCGGCATGGTGCTGCTGAGGCTCCGGGCCCCGTCCCAGCCGGTGCCGATCGAAGTGCAGCTCGAGGAGGATTTCGCGCGGTCCCAGGGATTCCCGTGGGAGCGGCTCGACGAGATCCGGGACCAGTTCTTCGAGCGCATTCCCACGCCGTGGCCGCCGGCCGAGACCCCCTTCACCCGGGCCCTCACCGACCTCGGTTTCGGCACGCGCGTCACCGCCGAGTTCGTCGAGGAGGGCAGGTTGCTGGGCCGCGAGTTCGAGGTCGTGCCGGGACCGACCCACTACGAGTCGGCCGCCCGCTTCAAGTCCGAGAGCCTCGGCATCACGGTGCGCAACCTCACCTACGACGTCCGCCGCTACATCCAGCGCAAGGCCGACGAGCCCGGCGTGGTGGTCTCCCGCATCGAGCCGGGAGGGCGGGCGAGCGTCGCGGGCGTCAAACCCTACGAACTGATCACCCATGTGCAGGACCAACCGGTCTCGACGGTGGCCGATTTCGAACGCCTGGTGGCCGCCGAGAAGGGCGACCTCAAGCTCACGCTCAAGCGCATGGCCAAGGGGCGCATCGTGACCATCCGGGCCGTGTCCACCGAGACCAAGGAGTGACCACCGCATGAATCCCAGGGGAGCCCTCGAGACGAGTCCAAACATGGCTTCAGCCTCGGCCTCGGCCCGGAGTCAGGGTTTCCGTCGGTGGGGGATGCTCTCGTTGGTCTCGTTGGGGCTGATGCTTTTGTGCCATCCACCGGCCCTGGTCGCCGCCGAGCCTGACCAGGGTCCGGGGTCGACTGCCGACGGACCGCATTGGGCGTTCCAGCCCGTGGTCCGTCCGGTCGTCCCCCCGTCGAAGACCCCCTCAGGCTCGCTGAATCCGATCGATGCCTTCATCGGGGAGCGCCTGTCCCGGAGCGGGCTGAAGCCCTCGACCGAGGCCGACCCGGCCACGCTGATCCGGAGGCTTCACCTGGTGATGCTCGGGGTGCCGCCGACGCCGGAGGAAGTGTCGGCCTTCCTCGCCGACCGGGCGCCCGGAGCCTTCGAACGGCTGGTGGACCGGGTGCTTGAGGACCCCCGGTATGGCGAGCGTTGGGGCAGGCACTGGCTTGATGTGATCCGGTTCGCCGAGAGCAACGGCTTCGAGACCAACCGGGAACGCCTGAGCGCCTGGCGATTCCGCGACTACGTCATCGAGGCCTTCAACACCGACAAGCCCTACGACCGCTTCATCCGCGAGCAGATCGCCGGCGACGCCCTGGGGGTCGATGTGGCCACGGGGTTCCTGGTGGCCGGGCCGGTGGACATCGTCAAGAGCCCCGACATCAAGCTGACGGCGATGCAGCGGGCCGACGAGATCGACGACATGGTGGGCACCACCGGCACGGCCTTCCTCGGGCTGACCCTGGGATGCGCCCGCTGCCACACCCACAAGTTCGATCCCATCCAGCACACCGAGTACTACGCCATGGCGGCGATCTTCTCGGGCGTGCAGCACGGGGAGCGGCCATTGCCCCTGCCGGCGGAACGGGCCGAGGCGCTGAAGCGGGCGGACGGGCGGATCGCCGACCTGGAGAAGCGCCTCGAGGCCTTCGTGTCGAAGGCTCCGGCGCTGGAGACAGGGCCGGTGTCGAAACGGCGCCCTGCGGTCGAGGCCCGGGTCAATGAAGACTCCTTCCCGGCCAGCGACGCTCGGTTCCTGCGCTTCACCATCCTGGCCACCTCGGGCGGCGAGCCCTGCCTCGACGAGCTCGAGGCCTGGTCCGGCCAGCGCAATGTCGCCCTGGCCTCGGCGGGCACCAAGCCCTCGGCCTCCGGCACCCTTGCCGGGTACGAGATCCACAAGCTGGAGCACGTGAACGACGGACGCCCCGGCAATGGCCGGTCCTGGATCTCCAGCCAGGCCGGCCAGGGGTGGGTGCAGCTCGAGTTCCTCAGGATTGAGCGCATCGACCGCGTGGTCTGGGGACGGGATCGCGAGGGGCAGTTCAAGGACCGCGTGGCGACCCGGTACCGGATCGAGGTGGCGACCGAGCCCGGGGTCTGGCGGACGGTGGCGACCTCCGACGACCGCGTTCCCCATGCCGGCCAGGAGACCAAGCCGTCCGGGCCGGTGTACCGCTTCGAGGGTCTCGCCGGGTCCGAGGCGGCGAAAGGTCGGCGTTGGCTCGCGGAACTCGAGGCGGCCCGCCAGGAGAAGGCGGAGCTGTCGAAGGCGCCGAGCGTGTATTCCGGCACCTTCTCGCAACCGGGGGCGACCCACCGCCTGCACCGGGGCGACCCGCTGCAGAAGCGCGAGGTGGTGGCACCGGCAACCTTGGATCTCTTCCGGCCCTTGGCCCTCTCGACCAACGCCCCGGAACGCGACCGCCGGCTCGCCCTGGCCGAATGGATCACCCGACCCGACCACCCGCTGACGGCCCGGGTGATCGTCAACCGCCTCTGGCAGCACCAGTTCGGGGTGGGCCTGGTGGACACGCCCAACGACTTCGGCCGGAACGGGGCCCGGCCCTCGCATCCGAAGTTGCTCGAATGGTTGGCCAGCGACCTGATGGAGAATGGCTGGAGCCTCAAGCACCTTCAGCGGCGCATCCTCACCTCGGCCACCTGGCGGCAGTCGGGCGCGCCCCGGAAAGACGGTCTGGCGGTCGATGCGGGCACCCGGTTGCTGTGGCGCTTCCCGCCTCGGCGGCTGGAGGCCGAGGGCATCCGCGACAGCATCCTGGCCGTCAGCGGCAATCTGGATCGCGCCCGGGGGGGACCGGGCTTCTACCTGCATGCGGTGGATCGGGAGAACGTCTACCACTACCACCCCAAGGAGGCCTTCGGTCCGGAGGACACGCGCCGCATGGTCTACGCCTTCAAGGTGCGCATGGAGCAGGACGGCATCTTCGGGGCCTTCGATTGCCCGGATGGCAGCCTGGTCATGCCCAGGCGCAGCGTCTCCACGACGCCGCTCCAGGCCCTGAACCTTTTCAACAGCCGTTTCATCCTCGACCAGTCGAAGACCTTCGCCGACCGGTTGCGGCGCGAAGCCGGTGAGGCGCCCGAGTCTCAGGTGCGGGCGGCCTGGACGCTGGCCTTCAACCGCACCCCGCATACGACCGAGGCGGCCGAGGCGACGGCCTTCGTCCGTGCCGAGGGGCTCCAGGCCTTCTGCCGGGGGGTGCTCAACGCCAACGAGTTCCTCTTCATCCCATGAACGCGCCGATCCCGCCCGCCCTCCACAGCCCGCTGCTGAATCGGCGGCGCTTCCTGGGCGACACCGGCCTGGGCCTCGGGTCCATCGCCTTGGCCCATCTGCTGGGTCGACAGGGCCTGTTGGCCCAGGGCGTCGCCCGCAAGGAACCGTTCCGCCCGGCCATCGAGCCGGGGCGTCCCTATGGCGCGCGCCAGCCGCAGTTCGCACCACGCGCCAAGAACGTGCTGGTGATCTTCTGCAGCGGTGCCTGCAGCCAACTCGACACCTTCGACTACAAGCCCGAGCTCATCCGTCGGCACGGCCAGCCCATGCCGGGCACCGACAAGCTCATCACCTTTCAGGGCGAGCAGGGGGCCCTGAACCAGAGCCCGTGGGAGTTCCGGCCGCGCGGCCAGAGCGGCAAGATGATCTCGGACCTGGTGCCCCACCTGGGCGCCCTGGCCGACGAGATGTGTTTCATCCACTCGATGCAGGGCAAGACCAACACGCACGGGCCCGGCGAGAACTACATGTCCACAGGCAACACGCTGGACGGTTTTCCCAGCCTGGGCGCGTGGATGACCTACGCGCTGGGCAGCGACGACCAGAGCCTGCCCGCCTATGTGGCCATCCCCGACCCGCGCGGCAAGCCCCAGAACAGCGTCAACAACTGGGCCCCGGGGTTCCTGCCGGCGGCCTTCCAGGGCACCGAGTTCAACGCCACGAACCCGATCCGCAACCTGGCCACCCCGGGCGGCATCACCGCCTCGACCGATGCGGCCACCCGCGGGTTCCTCCAGCGCCTCAACGAACGCCATGCCGAGCGCTTCCCGGGCGACACCGAGCTGGCCGCCCGCATCGCCAGCTACGAGCTGGCCGCCCGCATGCAGTTGGCCGTGCCCGAGGTGGCCGACCTGTCCAGCGAGCCCGGGCACATCCTGCGGCTCTACGGCGCGGACGAGGGCGGCACGAAGATCAAGGACCTCCGGGCCGCCTACGCCCGCAACTGCATCCTGGCCCGGCGACTCGTCGAAAAGGGGGTGCGCTTCGTCCAGCTCTTCAACGGCGCCTACCAGACGGGCGGTGAAGGGGCCAGCAACTGGGATGGCCACAAGGACATCGCCAACCAGTACGCCGTGCACGGACCGGTGCTCGACAAGCCCACGGCGGGCCTGCTCATCGACCTGCGACAGCGGGGGCTGCTGGACGACACGCTGGTGGTCTGGTGCACGGAGTTCGGTCGGATGCCGACCTTCCAGAAGGGGTCCAAGGGGCGCGACCACAACCCGGCCGGCTTCACCTGCTGGATGGCCGGGGCGGGGGTCAAGCGCGGCTTCAGCCACGGGGCCACCGACGAGTTCGGCTACAAGGCCGTCGACAACGTGGTCACGGTGCACGACTTCCACGCCACCATCCTGCACCTGCTCGGGCTCGACCACGAGCGGCTCACCTACTACCACAACGGCCTCGAGCGCCGCCTGACCGACGTCCACGGCGAGGTGGTCCACGATGTGTTGGCCTGAGGGCTTCCCCGCGACGGCCCGGAGCCTGTCCGCGGACGGGCGTTCAGAAATCGCGGGAGTATCCGGCGATCCAGCCGCCATCCACCGGGATCACCGCGCCGTTGATGTAGGAACTTCCGGGCGCGGCCAGGAACAGCACGGTGTGGGCGATCTCCTCGGGTCGGCCCGGCCGGCCGAGCGGAACATGCGACAGCATGGCCTGGACCCGGTCGTTGAACGTGCCGTCCGGACCGTAGAACAACTTCCGTGTGCCCTCGCTCAGGATCGAGCCTGGGGCGATGCAGTTGGTGAGCACGCCCTTTGATCCCAGCTCGATGGCCATGGTGCGCGTGAGGTTCACCAGGCCGGCCTTGGCGGCGGTGTAGGCGCATTGCAGGCGGGCCGGCACCAGGCCGAGCACCGAGGCGATGTTGACGATGCGGCCCGAGCCCTTCGCGAGCATGGGTTTGGCGGCGGCCCGGCTGACGAGGAAGGGGCCCGTCAGGTCCACACGCAGGATGCGATCCCATTCCTCCGCGGGGAACGTGTCGATGTTGACCCGATGGGCCATGGTGTTGATCCCGGCGTTGTTGACGAGCAGGTCGAGGCGGCCGTGCGTCGAGACGATCCGCTCGACCCCGCCGGCGGTCTCGGCCTCGTCGGTGACGTCCATGCGGAGGGCCGTCGCCCCGGGCAGTCCGGCGGCGAGGCGCCGGGCACCCTCGAGGTCGATGTCGGCGCAGAACACCCGGGCGCCGTTGGCGGCAAGCGAGGCGCAGATGGCCTGCCCGATCGCCCCGGCGGCACCGGTGACGAGGGCGACTTGATCGTGGAGTGGGACGGTCATCGGGGATCGGGTTTCAGGGGATGGGGAAAGGTGGGTTCTCGATCAATCCGCGGAGGGATTGCAGGAACCGGGCGGCGGCGGCCCCGTCGTTCACGCGGTGGTCGAAGGTCAGGCTCAGGGTCAAGCGCTCGCGGGCGACGAAGCCGCCGTCCTCGAGGGCCACGACGTCGCGGACGATCGTTCCCACTCCCAGGATGGCCGACTCGGGCGGATTGGGCACCGGGGTGAAGGCCTCGATGCCGAGGGATCCGAGGTTGGTGAGGGTGAAGCAGCCTCCCTGCAGGTCGGCCGGGGCGATGCGCCCGGACCGGGCTTCGGCGATGAGGCGCCGGGTGGCGGCGGCGATCTCCTCGAGCGTCGAGGTGCCGACGTCGCGGACGACCGGCACCCGAAGCCCCGCCTCGGTGTCCACGGCCAGGCCGAGGTGGATCGAGCGGGGCAGGAGCAGCCGATCCTCGGCCCAGACCGCGGCGATCATTGGATGAAGGCTCAGGGCCTCGGCCGTGAGCTTGAGCAGCAGGTCGTTGAGGGTGGGTGCCGATTCGCCCGGTGCGGCCTCGGACTTGAGGTGTCGTCGCAGGGCCATCAGGGCGGTCGCGTCGGCGCGGGCCGTCAGGGTCACGGGCACGGTCTCACGCCGCGCCTGCACGAGGCGGGCGGCGATGATCCGTCGCATCGGAGGCGTTGGCACGGATGTCCACCCCTGCGGCGCACCGGGGATCTCCCCGGGATCGGCTCGTCCGGTAGCGGCCGTGAGCACGTCCCGCTCGCGCAGGCGACCTCCCCGACCTGTCGGGCTCAAGGTCGCCAGGTCGATGCCATGCTGCCGGGCGGCCCGTCGGGCTCTGGGGGAGGCTGGAGGCCGCTCGGAAGGTCCGGGGCTGGAGGGAGCCCGGGCCGGCGACTCCGAGGGGGCATCCGTGGTCAGCCCGTCGGTCGGCGCTGTGGGCGCGGTCGGCGCAGTCGGCGCGGTCGCGGAGGATGCCGCGGCCGTCGCCCCGGTCCCGGCAGGGCCGGTCGTCGGGATCGATTCCCCGGGTGCCAGGATCCACCCCAGCACCCGCCCGACCTCGATGGTGTCGCCCTCGGCCGGGCCGTCGGCGGCGATCCGCAGGACCCCTGCGGAGAGGGCCTCCACATCCTGGGTGGCCTTGTCGCCCTCGACCGTGAAGAGGGGTTCGCCCTCCGGGACGAGGTCGCCGTCCTTGCGGAGCCAGGCGACGAAGCGGCCCTCCTCCATGGACCAACCGAGGCGGGGGAGACTTATTTCCGTGGGCATGGCGGGGCGGGGCTATTCGGCGCAGAGGTCGCGGATGGCCGAGGCGATTCCCCGGACGTCGGGGACGACGGCGGCCTCGAGCGAGGGACTGTACGGGGTGGGCGAGGGGCTTCCGTTGAGCCGGCGGATCGGGGCATCGAGATCGTCGAATCCGTGTTCGGCCAGCCGGGCGGCGATCTCGGCACCGATGCCGCAGTGGGCGAAGTCCTCGTCCACGATGAGCAACCGGCCGGTCCGGGCCACCGAGTCGAGGATCGTCCCGACATCGAGCGGCGCGACCGTGCGCGGGTCGATGAGCTCCACCGAAATCCCCTCCGCCTCGAGCACCCGGCAGGCCTCGAGGGTCCGGTGGACCATGAGCGCCAGGGCCACGACCGTGATGTCGCGTCCCGGGCGGACCACCGAGGCCTTTCCGAAGTCGATCGAGTAGTCCTCCTCGGGCACGGGGCCCTTGAGTCCCATCAATTCGCGGTGCTCGAGGAAGAGCACCGGGTCGTCGCCGGTCAGGGCCGTCCGGAGGAGCCCCTTGGCGTCGCGGGGGGTGGAGGGCACGACGACCTTGAGGCCCGGGAAATGGGCGTACATCGAATAGTAGCTGCCGCTGTGGTGCGTCGCGGCCGAGTGGCCGATGCCGATGCAGCCGCGCAGCACCACGGGCATGCCCAGGCGCCCGCTGCTCATGTACCGCATCTTCGCGATCTGGTTGATGATCTCGCCGGCCGCATCGAGCACGAAGTCGGCGAACATGAAGTCGACCACCGGACGCGTCCCGGTCATCGCCGCCCCGCAGGCCAGGCCCACGAAGCCGCGTTCGCAGATGGGCGTGTCGCGGAGCCGGACCGGTCCGTGCGCGGCGAACAGTCCGTTGGTGGTGGCGAAATTGCCTCCGCGCGCGCCGATCCCCTCGCCAAGCACGAAGATCCGCGGGTCCTGCGACATCGAGGTCGACAGCGCCTCGAGCGTGGCCCGGGCGAAGGGAAGTTCCCGGGTGCCGGGTCCGGTCCCGGGGGCCTCTCGGGGCGGTCCCGGCCGCGGACCGGCCACGACGTGGGTGGTCGCCCCCTCCGGGGCCGGCGCGGCAGCCGCCTCGGCGGATGCGTGCGCGGCCTCGGCGAGGGCCTCGACCTCGTGCTCGAGGGCCACGAGACCCGTCTCGTCGGCCAGCCTGCGGTCGAGCAGCACGGCGCGCAGGCGGGCGATGGGGCAACGCTCCTTCCAGGCGTCGACCTCGGCACGGGTGCGGTAGGTGAAGTCCCCCATGCCCTCGGCATGGGCGCGCGTCCGGTAGGTCCGGCACTCGAGGAGCGTCGGGCCGCCGCCGGACCGGGCCCGGGCCACGGCCTCGCGCACCGCGGCCTCGACCGCCAGCGCGTCGTTGCCGTCCAGGGAGACCGACGGCAGACCGTAGGCGGCGCCGCGTTCCGCCACGCCGGGGTTGCCGGTGACGGACGCGAACGGCACCTCGGTGGCGAACTGGTTGTTCTCGCAGACGAACAGCACCGGCAGCCGCCAGATCGACGCCATGTTGAGCCCCTCGTGGAAGGCGCCATTGTTGACCGCGCCGTCGCCGAAGAAGGCCACCGACACGCGCTGGTCTCCCAGGACCAGCGAGCTGTAGCCCGCGCCGGCCGCCTGCAGGATGCAGGGCCCCACGATGCCACTGGTGCCCATCAGGCCCACCTCGGGGGCGAAGAGGTGCATCGAGCCCCCCCGGCCCCGCGAGCATCCGGTCTCGCGGCCGTAGAGCTCGGCCACCATTGCCCCCGGGTCCACCCCCTTGGCCAGCGCGTGTCCGTGGCCCCGGTGGGTGCTGAAGATCGGATCGTCCGGCCCGAGATGCGCACAGACCGCCGCTGCGATGGCCTCCTGGCCGACGCAGGTATGGCAGGCCCCGTGGATGAGCCCGAGCCGGTGGGAGCGTGCCAGGCGCTCCTCGACACGCCGGATGACGAGCATGGTGCGGTAGAGTGCGAGGGGCGAGGTCCGGTCGGCGTCGGTCATCGGGGGTCGGATTTCGGAGTGTCGGCGGTCGTCCCCGGGGCCGGGTGGGCCGGGCTGGTCACGACCCGCACCCGTGTGAGCACCGCGCCGCCGAGGATGAAGCAGGCGGCCAGGAAGTGAAGGCATTGCGTCTCGCCGGCACCATTGGCGCGCAGCCAGCCGGTGACATGGTTGCCGGCGTATCCGGCGAGGTTCGCGCCCATGTTGATCAGTCCGGTGGCCGCGGCGGCGGCCGAGGCGCCGAGGGTCAGGGAGGGCAGCGTCCAGAAGGGCGCGATCCAGAAGAAGGCGGCCAGCGCCGTGAGGCAGAGCCACCCCATCTGCGCGGCGAAGCCCTGACCGGGCAGGGTGCTGCCCAGCAGGAACACGCCTGTCGCCATCATCCCTCCGGCCGCGTGCCACTTGCGGTCGCCCGTGCGGTCGGCCGAGCGGCCGGAGACCAGCACGCTGACGATGCCGCAGGCGTAGTAGAGTCCGCTGCAGAGCAGCGTCAGGCGGTCTGAGCCGCCCGACAGGTTCTTGACCGTGGTGGGCAGCCAGAAGGTGAGCGCGTAGCCCCCGCTGTTGCCGATGGTCACCGCCAGCACCAGCAGCCAGACCCCGGGCAACCGGAGCGCCTGCCAGACGCCCAATCGGCCTCCGGCCGCCTTCGCGGTCGCCTCGGCGGCGAGTTCGCCCTCGAGGTGGTCCCGTTCCGCCGGGCTCAGCCAGCGGGCGTCGCGGGGGCGGTCCGTCAGGCACCACGGCACCATCACCCCGAGCAGCACCGCAGGCAGGCCCTCCACGATGAACATCCACTGCCACCCGGCCAGCGACAGCCAGTCGGCGTCGAGCAGCAGCGAGGAGACCGGGGCGCCCGCGGCCATGCTGAAGGGCACGGCCACCAGCAGCCACGACAGCGCCCGGGAGCGCTCCCGCTGGACGAACCAGTGCGAGAAGTGGACGATGATGCCGGGAAAGAATCCCGCCTCGGCCACGCCCAGCAGGAACCTTGCCCAGTAGAACTGCCCGGGCGTCTTCACGAAGGCCATGCCCGCCGAGATGAGTCCCCAGGTGATGAGGATGCGGGAGAACCATTTCCGGGCGCTCCAGCGTTCCACCAGGAGCGCGCCGGGGATCTCGAGGAACAGGTAGCCGATGAAGAACACGCCGATGCCGAACCCGAAGACCCCCTCCGAGAACCCGAGGTCGCGGCCCATCCGCAGCTTGGCGAAGGCGACATTGGCCCGGTCGAGGTAGGCGACCAGGTAGAGCACGATCACCAGGGGCAGGATGCGCCAGGCCACCTTGCGGCGCAGGGCGGGCACATCGATCCCGGACCTGGCGGGGGCCGACGGCAGATCGTGGGTCCGGTGGCTCATGGGGTTGGGGCAGGGGTGGTCCGGCGGTGCGTCGGTCATTTGCCCGCCGTGTAGCCCCCGTCCACGGTCAGGGCGCTTCCGGTGACGAAGGAAGCCGCATCGCTGGCGAGGAACAGCGCCGCCGAGGCGATCTCCGGCGGGGCCGCCATGCGTTTCATGGCGTGGGGCGACTCGAGCTGGCGGAGGTATTCGGCGGGATCGGCGTACTGCCGGAGCATGGCGTCGACGAAGGGGGTGCGCACCCGGCCCGGGCAGATGCAGTTCACGCGCACCCCCGTCGTGCCGAGGTCCATCGCCATCGAGCGGGTCATGCCCACCACGGCATGCTTGGAGAGGGTGTACGCGAAGCGCGCCTCCATGCCCATCAGGCCGGCGATGGAGGCGATGTGGATGATTGAGCCCCGCTGGCGTTCGAGCATGCCCGGCAGCACCGCCCGCGAGAGGTGGCGCGGCCCCAGCACGTTGACCTTCCAGAGGCGGTCCAGATCGTCCGTCCCGGTGGTGAGCACGGTGCCGACATGGCCGACGCCGGCGTTGTTGACCAGCACGTCGCACCGGCCGGAACGCTCTTCGACCCGGCGGGCCGCCGCGAGGCAGGCCGCCTCGTCGGCCACGTCGAGTCGCAGCGCCTCGACCCGGTGTCCCGCAGCCCGGAGCGACCCGGCCGTGGCCTCGGCGGCCGCCTCGTCGAGATCCGAGATATGGACGAAGGCCCCGGCCTGGGCGAAGCATGCGGCGATGGCGGCCCCGATGCCGGAGCCGGCACCGGTAACCAGGGCGATCCGGTCGTCGAGGGTGATCATGGTCGGGGCGACAGTCCGAGGCGCTCCCCGGCCTCCCGGGAGGTCCGCTCGAAGAGGTCCGCGTTGACGGGCAGCGAGAGGTCCTGGTCGAAGGTGGGCAACAGCCGGCGCATGCGCTCCGCGCCACCCGGGGCGGAGAGGAGGTGAGGCAGGCAGGAGCGGACGACCTCGAGGGCGATGTTGACCGAGACCGACGCCCCGGGCGACGCGCCCAGCAGTGCGGCGACGGATCGGTCGGCCGACGAGAGCACCTCGGTGCCGAAGTGCAGCGCGCCCCGGTCGGCCCGTTGGATGGCCTGCACCCGGATGCCCGCCTCCACCAGGCGCCACTGCCCCGCCCGGGCCGCGGGGAAGAACTCGCGCAGCGCGGCGAGGCGGGACTCCATGCCCTGCAGCCCCTGCGAGACGAGGTATCGGACGAGGTGGCGGTTGCGCACGGCGGTGCGCAGCAGGGCCGGGAGATTTCCGGGCCGTATCGATGCCGGCAGGTCGGTCCACCCGCCGGTGTGCCGCAGGAAGCGCGTGGTCCACGACGCGAACGGACCGAAGAGCAGGTGCCGTCGGCCGCCCATCCGCCGCAGGTCGAGATGGCCCGCCCCGAGGCTGGGCGAGGAGGGTGGCGTGGCGCCGTAGACCTTCGCCTCGTGGCGCGCGCAAAGGTCGGGATCGTCGCATACCAGCCACTGGCCGCCGATCGGGAAACCGCCCAGTCCGGCGGCCTCGGGCAGGCCGGCCGACTGGAGCAGGGGCAGGCTGCCGCCGCCGGCGCCGACGAAGACGAACCGCGCGGTCTGCTCGCACTCCTCCCCCGTGGCCGCGCAGCGGGACGAGACCCGCCACCCCCGGGGGCCGCGTCGCAGACGGGTGACCTGGCGCCCGGACGCCACCCCGCAGGAACCCTGCCGCGAGAGCCAGCCGCAAAGCCCCCGGGCCAGGCGACCATAGTCGATCTCGGTGCCTTCCCCGCGCGTCGCCGCGACAGGTCCCGGGGCTCGGCCCTCCATCACCAGCGGCGCCCAGGCGGCGATCTCCCCGGGGTCCGTCGTCAGGCGCATGCCCCGGAAGAAGTGGTGACCCCGCATCGCCTCGTGCCGCGCGCGCAGGAAGTCCACGTCGTGATCACCGCGAACGAAGCAGAGATGCGGAACCGGATGGATGAACCCGTCCGCCGCCTCCAGGATGCCCTCGGCGACCAGGCCGCCCCAGAACTGCCGCGAATGCTCGAACTGCTCGAAGATGCGCAGCGCCCTGCCGATGGGCACCCGGCCGAGAGCGTCCCGCTCGGGCGTGTAGCTCAGCTCGCAGACGCCCGCGTGACCCGTGCCCGAGTTGTTCCATCCGTCCGAGGCCTCCCGAGCAAGGCCCGGCGAGGCCTCCAGCACCTGGATGCGGAGCGTCGGGTCGAGGCGGGCCAGCATCACGGCCAGGGTCGCCGACATGATTCCGCTGCCGACGAGGATCACATCGGGCGACTCGAGCATGCGCGATGACGAGGGCTTTTCCTCCGGTGATTCCGGCGTGGGCGTCGCCATGCTCGTGCCGGGTGTGGGCATCGGCGGGGATCTCAGCACCAGTGGGCGCCCTGGGTCTCGACGTGGACGGCGTAGAGGCTGCGGCTGGCGGTCATGAACAGCCGGTTCCGCCGGGGGCCGCCGAAGCATACGTTGCTGCACACCTCGGGCAGCACGATCTGGCCGATGCGCTGCCCCTGGGGTGAGAAGATGTGCACGCCGTCATACCCCTCGCCCACCCAGCCGGCGCTGGACCAGAGGTTGCCGTCCTTGTCGCAGCGGATGCCGTCGGCGAGGCCGGCCACCTTCCGGGGTGGGCGGCCGTCGGGCCCCGACGTCCCGGGGAAGGTCATCGCCATCGAGGCGAACTCCCGGCCGTTCCGCAGGCGGGTCCCGTCCACTTCCCAGACCTTGATGTTCTTCGGCGCCTCGGGGTAGTGCGTCGATCCGGTGTCGGCCACGTAGAGCCGCCGGTAGTCGGGGGAGAAGCACAACCCATTGGGCTTGAAGATCTCGTCGGTGACCTTCTCGACCTTGCCGCCGGGATCGATGCGGTAGACGGCCTCCTTGAGCAGCAGGTCGCCCTTGTTGCCCTCGTAGTTGCCGAGGCTCCCGTAGCCCGGGTCGGTGAACCACACGCTGCCGTCGGGATGCACGACGCCGTCGTTGGGGGCGTTGAAGGGTTTTCCGTCGAACTTGTCCGCGAGCACCGTCAGGCCGCCATCCGGTTCGTAGCGCACCACGCGGCGATGGCCGTGTTCGAAGGAAACCTGCCGGCCCTGCCGGTCGAAGGTGTTGCCGTTGCTATGGCCGGCCGGCTTGTGGAGCGTGGTGACCCGCCCGTCGTCCTGCAGCCATCGGTGCTGCACGTCGCTCGGGATGTCGCTCCACACCAGGTATCCACCCTGCCCGCTCCAGGCGGGTCCCTCGGCCCAGTACATGCCGGTGTGCAGGCGCTCGATGGGGGCCGAGCCGATCCGGTATTTGTCGAAGGCCTTGTCGAGGGCGATCACGTCAGGCTCGGGGTAGCGCACCGGCGGCGCGCCCGGGCCGTAGTCGCGGGCCAGCACCGGGGCGGCGGCCAGCGCAGGCAGGGCGGTGAGGAAGGATCGGCGGGTCGTGGTTTCGGGCTTCATGGTGGGTCGGATCGGGAGGGGGGCCCAGCGTCACCGCGGCACCGGCGCGACGCCGTTGACGATGTTGGGCAGCGGTTCGCCGCGCACCGCCATCAGGGCGATGCGGGCGGCCGTCTCGCGCAGGGTCTTCACGGCCGGCGGGCTCGCCGAGGCGATGTGCGAGGCGAGCACGACCTGCGGCATGGAGAGGATCGGGTGGCCCGGCGGGATGGGCTCCGGGTCGAAGACGTCGAGCGCCGCCCCGGCGAGGTGGCCCGATTCCAGGGCCGCCGTGAGCGCCGCGCTGTCGGTCAGGTCACCCCGGCCGACGTTGATGAACAGCGCCCCCGGCCGCATGGCCGCGAAGGTCCCGGCATGGAACAGGCGGCGGGTCGCCGGGTTGGAGGGGCAGTGGGGTGTGACGACATCGGCCTGTGCGAGCAGGTCGCCCAGTGCCGCCACCGGCTCCGCGCCCGCCGCGGTGATCTCGGCCGGGGCGACCACCGGGTCGTAAACCAGCACCCTGGCGCGGAAGGCCAGCAACCGCCGGACGACCTCGCGCCCGATGCGCCCGAAGCCGACCACCCCCACCGTGAGGTGCCTGAGGGCTGCCATCGAGGCCAGCGGCGTGGCCAGGCCCCAGCGCCCGGCCCGCACGGCCAGCGTGTTGGGGACGACCTGCCGCGTGAGGGCCAGCAGGAAGGCCAGCGTCTGGTCGGCCACCTCGTCGATGCAGTAGTCGGGGATGTTGCACAGCGGGATGCCCCGTTCCCGTGCCGCGGCGCCGTCGACATTGTCGTAGCCGATGCCGTAGCGCACGATCGCCCGGGCCCGTGACATGGCCCCGATGACGGTGGCGTCGATCGCGGCGAACTGGGTGATGACCGCGTCGGCCTCCCGGACCAGCTCGGCCGTCTCGGCGGGCGGATGCCTCTCCTTCAGCGAGACGATGTCCACCCCGGCGGGCCGGAGCACGGCGGCCTCGAGGTCGAGGTCCGGGAAGGTGTGGTCGGTGATGGCGACGGTCGGCATGGGGATTGGGTTCCGAGGGTCCGGAGGGTTCACTCTCCCAGGGCCCGGACGGTGGTCAGGGAACGGATGAGGGCGTGGTCGTCCCACTTCCAGACGACCTTGCCGGCGCGGGTGATCTCGAAGGCGTGGGATCCCTTGCCCTCCTGGCCGCGCAGGAAGTTGCCGACCAGCAGGTTGCCGCCCTTGAGACGCTGCACGCTCGAGACCCAGGTGAGGTTCATTTCCGGCGCGTCCTCGGCCCGGAACTCCCAGGCGATCTTCCGGTCCGGGGTGACCTCGATCAGTCGCTTCTGGGTGCCGCAGCAGATGAGGGTGTTGCCGTCGGGAAGCCGCTGGGCCTCGCCGGTGTTGGTCACCCCGGTGTATTCCCAGACCACCCGGCCCTGCGGATCCACCTCGCGCACGGCCCCCTCGCCCTCGTGGGCGGCCAGGATGTTGCCGTTGGGGAGCCTGTGGACGTTGCGCACCTGGAGGTGGAAGCCCTCGCCCTTCGTGGTCAGCGGCGTGATCCGGACGGTCTTTCCCTCGGGGTCGACCTCGCGGGCCTGGCAGGGGCCCTGTTCGGCCACCAGCGTGTTGCCGTTGGGCAGGCGCTCGCAGCCGAAGACCTGGTGCGAGCTGCTCACGTAGTCGAAGACGGGCCGGCCCCGTGAGGTGATCTCGCGGACGCCGGTGGGCTGGCCGCCGTACCCGAAGAGGAGGTTGCCGTTGGGCAGCACCTGGAAGATCACGGTGGTGCTTGGCGGCCGGTGCTCCCAGACCGGACGCCCGTCGCCGTCGAGCTCGAGGAACCGGTTGGGGCCCTTGCCGTACTCGGTGAAGATCAGGCGGCGCTTGGCGGCGGCCGCGAGGGCCCGGCCTGGCAGGATTGCCGACACGACCACCGGGGCCGCGCCGGCGGCGAGGGTTCTGAGGGCGGTACGACGATCGATGCGGTGCCGGATCATGGGTGGGCGGGTTTTCTGGGGGAGGGTTGACTCCCGAGGTCAGGGCGCATTCCCGGCACGCCGTCGGGCAGGACCCGTCGACAGGTCCGGACAACGGGCTGCGGGCACGACGATGCTCCAAGCGCCTGATTCACCGGGGACTTTATTGATGCAGTCACGGCGCTCTCCGCGCGGCAAGGAGATTATCGGTGGGCGGGCCGGCGGGCCGGTGGACGGGGGATCCGGACGACGGCGGGCGGGCGGCGGAAGGCTCGATTCGGGAGGCTGAACCGGGGGTGAGCAGGTCGAAGCCCCCCTAGATCCCGGACGCGGCGGGTGGCCGACGGAACCCGCTCCGGATCAGGCCAGCAGCAGGGCCCGGCAGGCCTTCTCGAGCTTCTTGAGTTGGGCGGCCGACTTGGCCTCGATGTAGCAGCGGATCAACGGCTCGGTGCCGCTGGCGCGGAAGGCGACCCACTCGCGGTTGGGCAGCACGAACTTGAAGCCGTCGGTCGTGATGAACTGCTCGACCTTGGCCGTACCGACCTTGTCCAGGCCGCCCGAGAGACGGTGCAGCAGCGCCTCCTTCTGGTGGGGCGGGATGGCCACGTTGATGCGCGTGGTGTGGAATTCCCCGGTCTTCTTCTCCAGGTCGGCCAGGATCTTCATCAAGGGCTTCTTCTCGGTGGCAACCAGCTCGGCCATGAGCAGGCAGGCGAGGATGCCGTCCTTCTCGGGCACATGCCCCTTCACGCTGAGGCCTCCGGATTCCTCACCGCCCACGATGATGGGCTCGGACTCCATGAGGGCTCCGATGTACTTGAAGCCGACCGGGGTCTCATGCACCCGGACGCCCAGCAGTTCGGCCACCGCGTCGACCTGGTGGCTGGTGGGCACGGTGCGTACCACCGCGCCGGTCCAGCCCCGGTTCTTCTTCAGGTGGTAGAGGGCCAGGGCCAGAATCTGGTTGGGGGTCAGCCAGGTGCCATCGCGATCCACGATGCCGAAGCGGTCGGCGTCGCCGTCCAGCCCGAGCCCCAGCTTGGCCTTGCCGGCGAGGATGGCTTCGCGGGCCGGGGCCATGCCCTCGGCGTTGGGTTCCGGATGATGCCCGCCGAAGCTGGGATTCAACGTGTCGTGGAAGCGGACCACCCTGGCCCCGCCGTCGTCCTCCAGCAGCGTGTCGAGGTATCCGCGCCCGGTGCCGTACATCAGTTCGATGGCGATCTTGAGCTTGGCCTTCTTGATGGCGGCGAAGTCGATCTGCTTGCGGATCTGCTTGAGGTAGGCCGGCGCGGGATCGATCTCCTTGCCGCGGAAGGAACCGACGAGCCCGGCCTGGAAGGTCCAGCCCGATTCCTGGCGGTGCCGGATGTGGGCTTCGATGCGACGGGTGACCTCGGGCGGGGCGGCCGCGCCGTTGGAGACGCTGAACTTGAGGCCCTGGTATTCGGCCGGGTTGTGGCTGGCCGTCATGTTGATGCCGCCCAGGGCCTTGCGCACCCGGATGGTGTGGGCGATGACCGGCGTCGGTGCATCCCGCTGGCAGAGCAGGGGCACCAACCCGTTGGCGGCCAGCACCTCGGCCACGGCCAGCGAGAACTCGCGCCCCAGGAACCGGGTGTCGTGACCGATGACCACTTCGGGCTTCTGGGAGCCGGCGGAATCTCCGGCCGCCTTGAGTTCCTCGAGCAGGTGGTCCGCGATGCCCTGCGCGGCAAAGCGGACGTTCTCGAAGGTGAAGTCCCGGGCGATGAGCCCGCGCCAGCCGGAGGTGCCGAACTTGATCGAAGTCACGCCGGTGTTGTCCGCCGACGCCCCGGGGATTTCAAGCCCACCCCGGCCTTTTCTTGCGCGGGCACGGGATGGCTTTGCACCTCCCGTGGACCCGGCTCAGACGAGGTCGGGTTCGCCGGTGACACGGACCTTGTCTTGGGCCTGGATGCCGCCCGACTTGAGGCCTTGGCTGGGGTCGGCATAGCCCGGGATGATCCGGTCGAGCTGCTCCTGCGTGGCCCCGAGGTGGTCCCGGACGAGCTTGCCCATCACCGAGCGGAAGTCGGTCGCCCGCTGCAGGTAGCGGCCCGTGCTCTGGAACATCGAGCCATTCATGCCGGTCTGCCAGGGCACCGGGTCCGACGGGCCGCAGTTGAAGACGCCGCTCCGGGCCACCTTGCCGGTGGCGTCGGTCCTGAGGCCCTTCACCCCGCCGCCGGCGACGAACATCACGCTCGCCTCGGCATGGTCGGTGCCGTTGTCGGAGTTCTCGATGGTCGTCCGGCCGAACTCCGAGAGGGTCACGACCACGAGGTCCTCCCAGCGGCACTGTTCGGCGTGGCGGCGGAAGTACTGTCGGAGCGCGTAGATCGACCACCCGACCCGCTGCAGCAGGTTGGCATGGGCCCCGGTGACCCCGCCCTGGTTGCTGTGCGTGTCCCAGCCGTCGATCTGCGTGCCGGCCACCAGCGCGTCGGTCTTGTTGAGCACCAGAGCGGCCGACTTGAGCTGGTTGAAGTACCCGTAGGACGAGGCCGGCACCACGTAGCCCGGGTTTGTCGTCCCCGACGGCCCGGCCCCGTTCTTGGCGTTGGTCGTCGGGAACAGGTGATACGGCCTGTTGCCGTCGGTGGTGTCGCCGTCGACGAAGGTGTTGCCGGTCTCGCTGAAGTCGATGCCGGCGAAGATCTCCAGCGTGCGGCGCATGTTCTCGTACTGCTGCTGGAGCAGGTCGCGGTTGGCCTTGCCGGGGAAGGCCGCCCCGGTCGCCGCCTCCAGGGCGCGGGCCGCCTTGGTGTTGCCGTCGGCGGTGTTGGGCACGCCCAGCAAGTCGTAGCGGGTCGGGTCCGACAGGTTGGTCATCGCCGCACGCGAACCGCGCAGGAGCAGCGGCAGCGAGTTCTGGAACGACACGCCCGTGAGCGAGTTCCGGCCGGGCCGCCCCGACTCCACCATCGCCCGGTAGAGCATGCCATCCTTGACCATGGTTGCCCTCGGCGCCCCGGTCTCCCAGTAGGCCTGGGAATCGAAGTGGGAGCGGGACTGCTGCGGGTAGGCCACGCGGTGGATCACCGCCAGCTCGCCGGCGTTGTACACGGGCACGAGGAACTTCAGCGCCGGGTGCAGGCCGGCGAATCCGTTGCCCATCGGCAGCGAGAACGGGTAGGCGAAGGCGGCTCCCGTGGGGCCCGCCTCGGGGACGAGGGCCTTGCCCCGGACATTCCAGCCCTGGGCCGGATCGACCGGGATGGCGATGTTGTCGCGGATCTTCGGGCCATAGGCGTCGTCGCCGTGGGGGATGACCGAGTTGAGCCCGTCGTTGGCCCCGCGCAGGAAAATGAAGAGCAGTTTCTTGACCCGGCCGTTGGCGTCGGGCTTCCCGAGGGTGCCCTCGGCCAGGGCCTTCTGCACGAAGAGCGGCACGTCGGTGAGCGAGCTGAGCGCGGCCGTGGCCGCCAGTCCGGTGGCGGTGTTCAGGAAACTGCGGCGCGTGAGGATCTGCGGCGTGTTCATGGTCGGAGGACGGGTCGGTGTCGGGGGAGGGGCGGTTGCCGGACGGCGGGTCATTGTTCCTGGAAGCGCGGCGTGCTCAACAGGAGGGCGGCCAGGCCCCGGATGCGGGCATCGTGGTCGCGGGTGCCCGGGGTGAGGGTGGCGAAGGCCGAGGCTGTGCTGCCATTGTCCGCCGTGTTGAGGAACCGGATGCCCAAGGCCCGATACCCGCCGAGGTTGCCTGCGCCCTCCGACGGGAAGAGCAGGCGCAGCAGCAGGTCCGTCACCGCCTCGGCCGATCGGCTACGGTCGGTTCCAAGCCGCAGCGCCACGAGGCCGGCCGGGTCGATCCGGTTGGCTCCCATCGCGTCGGGATTGCTGCGCACCCCGGTGCCGGTGGTGAGGCCCGAGCCGGCGAGGGCCAGGGACTGCACGAAGCGGAGCCGTTCCGACAGGGTGCCCGCGCTGATCCAGCCGCCGGCGTCCTCGGCGTAGCCGTCGGGGTCGGCGCGGTCGAAGAGCCGCATGCGGCCGGCGCGGTCCAGGAGACCGCCCGAGGCGACCAGCACCGGCGCGTCGGTGACCGATGTCCGCGAGCCGTCCGGCTTGGCCGCCCGGAAGGCGCGCATCGCCGACACGGCGAACTCCAGCGGTGTCTTGACCTTGGCGGAGGCCGTCCGCGCCTCCCGGAACAGGTCGCTCCGCAGAATCACCCGGAGCACCTCGCGCATCTGCCCCTTGGGGCCGCCGTTCGGCGGGTTCTCCCAGGCCAGCATGCAGGCCTTGACCAGCGCCTCCTCGGGCGTCGACTCGGCATCGGTGAAGTCGTAGCCATGGTGGAAGTCGTCGTGGACCAGCAGGCGGCAGAGCTTCACCGCCAGGTATTCCTGGGTGAAGGGCTGGTCGGCCATGTGGCGGAGGATCTGGTAGCCGTCCTGGATGCCGTTGGTGGTCGATCCGTTGTTGAGCCGGAGGCCGTAGGGACGGCCGGCCCACGGGGGGCCGAAGCGCGCGGGGACCGTCTTGGGCGTGTTGGTCAGGATGTTTCCCTGGGCGTCGTGCTCGTGGAAGATCCACTTCACCCGCGAGTCATGCCGGTCGGTGCGGTACCGGAAGGACCAGAGGCCCGCCAGGTTGGTGACGCTGTTGCGCTCGGTGGCGTTGGTCAGGCCCGGGTTGATGAGCACCGTCGTGCGCGGCGCGAAGGGGTTGGCGGCCTGGTTGGTGGCCAAGAGCTCGACGGTCCATCCGGTCCAGGCGCGCGAGATCTGCTCAATGTCCACCTGATCGTAGCCGTTGTCCACGCCGAAGGCGAAGAGTTCGCACAGCTCGCGGGCGTAGTTCTCGTTGGCGATCCGGTTGGTCTTGGTGGTGGTGCTGACGTCGCCCCTCGAGAGCACCGTGTCGAGGTAGATGATCATGGCCGGGCTCTCGGCGCTGATCCGGAGCAGGTCGTGGAAGGTGCACTTCGGGTCGAGGAACGCCCGCCGCCACCGCAGGTTCTCCTTGAACTCCTGCCGGGTCGCCTCGGGCCCGGACCAGGCGTAGGGCAGGCCGGCCCGCTCGTCGAAGTAGGTGAGGCTCTTGGAGTATTCGGTGACGAAGTGGTTCTCGAGGAACTGCTGGAACACCTGCGCCAACTGGCGTCTGGACTGCACGGCATGCAGCACGTGCCAGGCCCGCAGGTCGCCGATGCCCGCCGTGCCCTCCTGCAGCCGGGCGTGGTAGGGGGCCGGCGACTCCGCGTCGCCCTGGAGCGGCACGGTGAGCGAGATGCCGCTGCCGCTGAGCCGCACGGTGAGCTGCAGCCGCGAGGGTTGCACCAGGTACCAGAAGCTCAGCGTGTAGGTGGCGTTGGCGTTGAGCGTCGTGGGCAGGGTCTGCACCAGCGCGTCGGTGCCGGTGCTTCCGGCGGCCACCTGCACGAGGTGGTAGGAGGCGTTGCCGGAACGGACGAAGTCGGTCGTCCTGGCCGAGTTGGCGGTGTTGGTGGTGGTTGTCCAGTTCGCGGGGGCCAACGGCTGCTCGAAGCCCGGGTTGGCGATGAGGTTGGTGGCGACGCCGTTGTCGGTCGGGCCGGCCACGAGGCGGAAATCATCCAGGTAGGCGTCGCCCGCGCCGCTGAGGTAGACGTAGAGCGTGGAGGAGGATCCGGTGCCGGTGAGGGTGACCTTGCGCCACACCGGACCGGTGTCCGGGACCCGGTCGAGCTCCTCGGAGATCGTCTCCGGAGCCAGTTGCTCCTCCAGGTAGGCGTCGGTGCCCAGGGCGGCCAGTCGGTCGAGGTCGTCCGGGGTCGGGCCATAGGCGATCCGGTGGAGCAGGGCGCCCGACCGGACGGTCTCCGAGGGCAACGGCACGGCCTCCATCCGGTAGAAGCCGGAGTCTCCGCCCGCGGCGGCCCCGGCGGTCCATCGGTTGCCCGCCTGGTCGCCGGGCACCACGGTTGCACCGGGTCCGGTCGCCGACGGGGTGGAACCGCTGCGGACCCGGTACTCGGAGATCGACGGCAGCAACCGGAACTCCAGCGAGGGTCGCCCCTCCGACCAAGTCAGCGACAGGATGTCCGGGCTCTCGGCCCGGAGGGTGGATCCGAGACCCAAGGCCAACCAGAGAACCCATCCGAGGTGAAACGTTTTCATGGCAAGATCGAGGCGGGGAAAACCGGTATCCCATGGAAGCTGCACGTAAATAGCAGGTTCAAGGCCAATCCTTCCAGCCTGAAACCTGCCGGACCCTCGCCCCGGGTCCCGGTGCGGGCCGTGGCCCCACGAGGCGGCTTCATGGCGTGGCCCACGAGGCTGCCGTCCATTGTCGGTGCCGACCGGACCCGTTGGTGACCGAGCCTAGGCCCCGGAGGCGGAAGGTCTTGCCGCGGGCATCGGCCCCGAGACGCAGGCGGTTCGTGCCGGCCGGCAGGTCGCGCACCACCGTCCAGGTGGCGGCATCGGCCGATGGAGCCTCGTCGATGCGGTAGCCCAGGTCGGCCTCGGACGAGGCGGTCCAGGACAGTTCGACCGCTCCCTCGACCGCCGGCCCCATGGACCGGGCGGTGAAGCCAGTCGGCGCGGTCAACGGGTGCTCGAGCAGGCAGGGGTCCCCCAGCAGGTAGGTCAATCGCACATTCACCGACGGACTGCGCTCGGCCGTGTCGGTGAGCAGGGTGTGGACCGGCGCCCCGGCATGGACCCGGTCGGTGGCCCACGGGGTGCGCGAGTGGGCGGTGCCCGCCAGCAGGACGGCGTCCTCGGCCGCCAGACAGATGCGCAGGAAATCCTCGCCGTAGCCGCTGTACCACTGTCCCAGGAACGAGCCGAAGGCGAAGAGGAAGGCCACGCGGGGCACGTCGCCGGGGCGCCGCCATGCCACGTTCTTCGCGAAGTGGCTGTGCCCGGCCTTGGCTGCGCCGGTCATGCCCAGCACCCCGAAATGCGAATAGTCGGCCTGGAATCCCCACCGCACCCGGGGTCCGTCGTGGAAGAGGTCGGAAGTCCACGTCGTCGCCGACACGGGCTCGTGCGGGGCCAGCCGGGGCAGGATGTGCAGCAGGTTCCGGTCGACGAGCGGCGCCACGGCGTTGGCGTAGCCGATGGCCGAGTCGAGGAACGGCAGCAGGCCGCGGCGATACCGCCAGGCCTTGTCGAGGTAGCGCTCCAGCAGGGCGACCTCCACGTCGGCGGCGTTCCTCGGGGATCCCTTGAGGCCGGCGAACCGGCTGTCGAAATGGGACAGCCGGGCGAAGTCGATGCGGCCGATGGGCACCTCGATGCGCCCTGGGCTCCCGTCGGGTTCACGCGGCAGGTCGTTGGGATCCCAGCGCCCATCCCCGGGCTCGTTGCCGAGGATGCAATAGGTGCACTGGCTGCGGGCGCAATCCGGACATCCGGTGCGGAACGACCGGGTGTCGGTCCAGGCTCCGGTGAGGTCGCCGTAGAAGAGGTCGGCAGGCCAGGCCCCAAGGTGGATGCCCGCAGGGTCGTCGCAGCCCACGTGGCCATCTTCGGCGGCCCAGCCGCTCTGCGGGATGGTGGGGTGCCCGATGAGCACGGCCACGAGGGGTCGGCCGGGATGGGCCTCGTGCTCGCGGCGGATCAGGGCCCGGATGGCCAGCAGGTGGGTCCGGTTGCGCGGGAGCGCCTCGGCGTCGTAGCGGCGGCAATCGAAATCCTGCAGGTCGGCGTCCACATGGCGGGGCACCCGGTGCTGCACGACCTCCCAGCCGTCGGCGATCAGGTCGGCACGATGACGGGCCAGGGCCGGGGTCAGGCGGTCGGCGAGGGTTTCGTCGACGAGCAGGAGCACCCGTCCCCGGTCGGCGGGGGGCGGGGTATCGTGCGCCGCGCAAACCTCCAGGGGCGGCCGGCCGTTGCGAAGGACGCGGTAGGCGTAGGTCCGGCCCGGGGACGCGCCCGTGTCGTCGTACACCGAGGTGCGGGCGTCCCGGGTGATGACCTCCCAGACGGTCGGCGTGGGTTCGACCTGCCGTCGTTCGATGGGGTACCGACCGACGCCCGACGTCCAGTCCCCTTCCCAGTCGCGCCGGAATCTCAGCCGGACGCCGGTGGCCAGCGATTCGGCCCAGATCCGCTCCTCCGGGTCGCCCTCCAGCGGGCGGTGGGAGGTCCGGGGGGTTCCCGGCAGCGGTCCCGGGTGCCCCGGGGTGCCGGGGAGGAGGTGATTGCGCAGGATCATGCGGTCGATCCGCCCAAGCGCCGGGGACTGTCCGTCCATGGAATTGCCCACCGAGAAGGCCGGCGGATCCCCCGCCGCCTGGGGCGTGCGGGTGTGGGATTGCCGGGCGACCCCGTCGAAGGTCTCCTCCCCGAAGGAGGCCTGCAGTCGCCACGGGGCGCGACCGGTCGCCTGCGGGTCCTGCGAGGCCGGTCGGCTCAGTGGCGACCACACGGTCTGCTCGTGGGTCGCGGAGATCCGGGTGAGGCCGAGGCGCCGGCCGGCCGCGTCGATGGCCAACCGCAGGCCCGGGGCCTCGAGCAGCACGCACTCGGCTCCCGGGGCATCGCCCGGTCGTCCCCCGAACCAGTCCGGCCAGTAGTCGAGGCTCACCGAGCCGTGCCGGGGAAGCAGGTTGGTCCGGCTGAGCCCTCCCTGTCGGGAGACCAGCGGGTAGCGCAGCGCCTGGCCGACCCGGTGGAACCCCCCCGCCGAACGGTCGAAGGACGGTTCGCGATCCGCGTTCGACCCAGGCAGCGGCGGGACCCCCTCGTCCGTGGCGAAGTTCCCGGCATCGAAGCCCAACACCGCCAGGGTGCGCGGCCACACGCTGGAGGGATCGTCCGGATCGGTCCCGTCGACGGCCTCGTCGAGGTCCGTGCGGCCGTCCCGGTCGCGGTCTCCCCGGCCCGGGACGGGGCGGGACTTCGGGAGGGCCGATGTCTCCGTCGGTTCCGTTTCGCGGCGCAGCGTCGCCGTGCCGATCCACCGGAAACCGCGGCCCGGGGCCTCGCGGACCACCGTGCCGGGCGCGACGGTGACCGGGGCGTTGCTCACGGTGACCCCTTCGGCCCAGTGGTCGATCGGCCAGTGGTGGAAGCCAAGCTTGACCGGGGTGAGCCCCCCGGCCTCGGCGAGCGCCCGGTCTCGGATCGGCCTCGGGGACAGATACAGGGGGCGATCCACCCACGGCGGGAGGGGTTCCGGGGGCAGCACCGTCATGTCCGGCAGGGCGGCCGCCAGTTCCGGATCCATCAGGGCATGGCCGAAGCCGGGGCGCACACGACGGCTGCCCAGGGGCAGGTAGAGCGACCCGGCCGCCTCGACGAAGGCGTTGGTGACGGATGCCGGGAGGACGGCGTTGGGCTGGCCCTCGGGTGCCGGATGGATGAACCCCGACGGATCGGCGACCTCGCCGATGATGCATCGCAGCAGGGTCAGGGGCGATCCGGAGGGACGCCGGTGCAGCACCGCGGCTCGGGCCACCGTGAGTTGCTGGCCGTCGACCGGGCTGCCCGTCAGGTCGCTGAAGGCCGCATCGACGCGGTGGATCAGGCCGTTGCGCAGCGACAGGGTGCTGTCCGTGGCCTCGATTGCGACGCCGCAGCGCTGGACCTGGAAATGCCACAGCGCGGCCGATGCCCGGGTCCATCGGAGGGCCACCCGGGCATGGGAGATGCGGAAATCGCTCCAGCGCTGCACCGGTGCACCGGGGCCCGTCCCCTCCACCGACAGGGCGACCTCGGCGTAGGGGCCGGCCGACGGCGTGCCGGTCGATCCGGCCACCGCTTCTCCCACAGAGTCGTCGTCCGAGGCCGTGAAGACGATCGGCGCCTCGGGGCGCGCCTCCCAGGCCACCTTTGCCCCGGGCGCGAGGGCGAGGCCCGCCGAGCGGCCTGGCAGGAACTTGATCACGCAGCCCGGTTCAAAGCGCACCGAGCCCTCGAGCCGGACCGGTCCGGCGACGAGGTAGGTCCGGCCGCCGCGGAAGGTAAGGTCCCGGGAGGACGTCACCTCGATCGGGGCGGCCACCCCGGCGCCCGGATTGCCTAGCCACTGGAGACCGAGGAGGAATCCGGCGAGGGCGCCCCGCGCCGTCGTGCGGGCCCCCTCGCCCCGGATCGACCTGCGGAGGTTCATCGACATCGGCCGGGAACCTCGCCTGACCCGCCGGCCAAGGCAATCCGGCGCGGGCTCTTCCGGTCGGGGTCGGCCACCCGGAAGGCCACCTGGAAGGCTGGACCGCAGCGCGGACGCATCCGGCGGTCTTGGCGGGGTGTGGTGGGCCGCGCTCAGGCTCCCAGGTCTGCACGCATGCCGTTGGATGCGCGCTGCCCTGCTTGGGCTCGACTTCCGCACGGCGGGCTGGTACCAAGACCCCCAATCGTCCGTCCCGGAACACGCCGTTGCGCCCGGGTCGGAGTTCGCAGGCAGACATGAAAACACTATCGATCGTCCTTCTGTCCGGTGTCCTCGTGGGTTCGGCCCTGGGCCAGAACACCGCCGCCACCGCCTCGTCCACCGCCTCCGGGCCCGGCTCCGCCGCCGCCGATCCCGGCGAGGGTAAGTTCAAGACCGAACTCGAGAAGCACAGCTACGCCATGGGCGTGCTGCTCGTCGGGGACATCAAGCGCCAGTTGTCACGGGGCAACTACGAGCACGATCCCGAGGTGATCATCAAGGCCTTCTCCGAGGCGCTCCGGGGCAAGCCGACCCTGATCACCGACGGCGAGGCCAACATCATCCTGCGCAACTACACCACCGAGCTGCGCAAGAAGGCCGAGGAGAAGCGCAAGGAGGACGGCGAGAAGGCCAAGGTCGACGGCGAGCTGTTCCTGGCTTCCAACAAGGCCAAGGCGGGCGTCCAGTCGACGCCGAGCGGCCTTCAGTACAAGGTGCTCACGACCGGCCGGGGCGCCCAGCCCAAGGGCGACGACATCGTCGAGGTCCACTACCGCGGGACGCTCATCGACGGCACCGAGTTCGACAGCTCCATCACGCGTGGACAGCCGGCCAGCTTCGGTCTCAACCGCGTGATCAAGGGATGGACCGAGGGTCTCCAGCTCATGCAGGTGGGGTCCAAGTACCAGTTGGTCATCCCCTCCGAGCTGGCCTACGGCCCGAACGGTTCCCCTCCGAAAATCCCCCCGCACTCGACCCTCGTCTTCGAGGTCGAGCTGCTGTCGGTGAAGCCGCAGGTTGCCCCGCCCCTGCCCGAAGGCGCCGCCACCAGCGACATCATCAAGGTGCCCAGCGCCGAGGAGCTCAAGAAGGGAGCCCAGATCGAGGTCATCAAGTCGTCGGACGCCGAGCGTCTCCAGAAGGAGGCCGCCGAGCAGAAGAAGAGGAACGAGGCCCCGAAGCCCTGAAATCCGGATCCCGGTCCAGACCAACTCCCGGGGTCCCCGCCTGCGCCGCCGTTTGCACGGCGGCGCCTTCGTTTCCGGGGACGTTGCCGACTCCGCCAACCCGCCACTTGCAAGTCGCCGCCGATGGGGTAGAGATGGGGCACCGTTTAGTACGCCTACGTATGAAAACCCTGAAGGATTTCGAGGTGGTGGTCATCGGTGCCGGCCCGGCCGGATGTGCCACCGCGACGGCCCTGGCCCAGCACGGGCGCAGGGTGTTGGTCATCGAGCGGGAGAGGTTCCCCCGCTACCACATCGGGGAGTCGATGATCCCCTTCACCTACCCGGCGCTGGAGCGGATCGGCATGATCCCGAAACTCCGCCAGTCGTGCTTCATGAAGAAGTACTCGGTGCAGTTCGTGGCCCCGTCGGGTCGGGCTTCCCAGCCATTCTACTTCTTCAATCGCTACGACCGGGACACCGTCGCCCAGTCGTGGCAGGTGCTTCGCAGCGAGTTCGACCAGATGATGCTCGAGAACGCCCGTGACCACGGTGTCGAGGTCTGGGAGGAGTCCAAGGTCACCGAGTTGATCCAGGACGACTCCGGCGCGTACCGCGGGGTCCGGGTGGACTCCCGCGAGCACGGCGAGGTGGAGGTACGGGCGTCGGTGACCGTGGATGCCACGGGGCGCGAGGCCATCGCCGCCACCCGCAACGCCTGGCGGCGCGGCGACCCCAAGCTCAACAAGGTGGCCGTCTGGACCTACTACGAGGGCGCCAAGCGGGACCCGGGCATCGACGAGGGCGGCACGACGGTGGCCTTCGTGCCCGACAAGGGCTGGTTCTGGTACATCCCCCAGCACAACAACCGGATCAGCGTGGGCGTGGTCGCCGACGGCAAATACCTCACCCGCGGAGGGCTCAAGGATCCCGAGGCCATCTTCCAGCGCGAGATCGGGCAGAACCAGTGGATCCAGGACCACCTGTCCACGGGTCGGGTCTGCGACCAGTACTGGCTCACGGCCGAATACACTTTCCGCTCCGAGCACTGCGCCGACACCGGGCTGGTGCTCGTGGGAGACGCTGTCGGGTTCCTCGACCCGGTGTTCTCCAGCGGGCTCATGATCGCGCTCAAGACTGGCGTGGCGGCCGCCGACGCGATCCACGAGGCTCTGGAGGCCGGCGACGTCTCCCCAGCGCGCTTCACCGAGTACGGCCGGATCACCCGGCAGAGCATCGAGAACATGCGCAAGCTGGTGTATGCCTTCTACGATCCGAACGTGAGCTTCAAGACGGTCACCGAGGGCCGACCGGACCTCGCGGATGCCCTGACCGACTGCCTCTCGGGTGACGTGAACAAGGACTTCTCCGCGATGTTTGAGGCCTTCTCGCGCTACACTGCGATCCCCGATGAGTTGCCTTACGGCGCCCCCAAGCCTGCGGTGGGGACTGCCGCCGCCATCGCCGCCTGAAGGCGCCGACGTCTCCCGGGAGGAGGGCCTGCGCTTCGCCCGCACGCGCGCGCGGCGGTTCTCCCGCCAAAATCCACGCGTAAGAAACGATGGGGTTCTCTTCCGCCCCGCTGGGTTGAGATCTCAAGCCCTGTGCCAACTCTTCGATGTAGCGCACGGCGCTTCGTAGGAGGTTCGGACGCCAATCCGCTCTCTTCCGGCTCGGAGTGCCCGACCGAGGTCCCCAAAAATGTGTTTACGCGTGGTTCATGGTCCCGACAGCGTTCTTGCCAAGGGCGGGGTTTCCCGGATTCTCTGGGGCCTCACGTCCGACCACGATCCTATGGCCGTCCAAGTCCGCATCCCCACGCCGCTCCGCAAGCTCACACACGATGTCGAAGTCGTGCAGGTCAAGCCCGGCACCGTCGCCGGTGCGATCGCCGAACTCCAGGGCCAGTTCCCGGGGATCGCCGAGCGCCTCATCGACGAGAAGGGCGAGGTCCGGCGGTTCGTCAACGTGTACGTCAACGAGGAGGACATCCGCTTCCTCGATAACCAGGCGACCGTCATCAAGGACGGCGACGAGATCAGCATCATCCCGGCCATCGCCGGGGGCTGAACCGCGGCCGATGGCGATGGCGACAGCGGCCATCCTTCTCGAGACACGAGTCCGACACGCACTCCGACCATGCCTCCCCGATCCTCCAAGGCTCCACGGCCTCCCGCCTCCGGCAAGACGACCCGCACGAAGTCCGGCGTCGCGCCGCGGACCCGCGGGACCCGGGTCACCCGCGCCGGCGACACGGCCCGGAACGTCGCGACGGCCACCACCACCGCCCGCTTCTGGCTCACCTACCCGCCGCAGCGCATCAAGTCTCCGGTCATCTGGCGTCTGGGCCACCAGTTCCAGTTGGTGACCAGCATCCGGCAGGCGAGCGTGACCGACGTGGTCGGCATCGTGTGCCTGGAGATCGAGGGGACCGCCTCCGAGATCGCCGCCGGGGTGCAGTGGCTCAAGAAGCAAGGGGTCCGTGTCGAGCCCGTAGAGTTGAGCGCCGTGGAGTCCTGATCCATCCGAGTCCTGGGCCGTCGGGCTGGCCGCCCGGGAACCGCGACGAAGCCACCCCGGGATCAGTGCGGATTCTGGCGGGCCCAAGCGGAATCACGGGGCAACCACGAGCCCGGTTTGGCCCTCGGCACATGCCTTCGACCTCGACCCCGGCCCTCGCCGTGGCCCTCGTCCTTTACCCTAGCCCTCGGCCCCATCGGTGACCGTCGGGCCAGGGATTCCGGCCCGGCGTTCCTGCCGGGGTTGTCGGCGGACCCTCGCTCCCCGAAGACGGCCGGATGGGGCTCCTCCGGGCTCAGCGTCCCGATCCGGAGAGGGTTTCGCCGCCACCGGTTCCACCACCCTTGGGTGATCCTGGGCGTCGGGCCTCCAACCGGTGGGCATTCAAGGGACCCACCCAGCGGGTGTTGAAGCGCTGGTGCAGGGTGTCGCTCGGGAATGCCGGACGGGCCTCGACCCCATGTCGATCGTCGTCCATCCCGTGCCAGGGCAGGGGATCGATCCGGTCGCCGGCCGCGACATGGTAGTCGGCATCCTTGTTCCAGCCGACCGTCCACAGGAAGAAACGCCGCTCCAGTCCCTCCGGGACCGCCGGCAGCGCCCCGGCGGCGAACTCGAGGGTCAACCCGTCTCCGGCCGCCACGGTGACCAGCCCGTTGTCCTCGGCCGCGAGCAGCAGATCCACCGGGCCGTAACGGGTGGCCCACCCGCTCGGGGTGATCCGCCACGGAGGCCGCTGGCGTACCGTGTCGTGCATCGGGGTGAGCGGATCCGAGGGTCCCGTCGGCGCGAACTCCCCGTACCCGTGCCAGTGCAGGTCGGTGGAGGTCGGCGCCAGGCTTGCCGCCTCCGCCGGGCGATTCCCCGTGAACAGCGCGATGCGGTCCCAGTGCAGCTCGAAGGCGTAGCTCAGGCGCAGCCGCCGGGTGCCTGCCGGCAATTGGCCGGAGCCCAGCGACACGAGGATGGTCTTGGTGCGCCCGGCCGGCGCGCCGACCACCACCTTCGGGAGGGGTTCCCAGCGGTCCGGGGCCGTCTCCGCCTCCAGCCTGGGGAAGGGGAAGGGCAGTTCGGGATCGTGGCTGCCGGCGATGTTGGCCATGCCTCCGCCGAAGCGCAGCCAACCGCTGAGCGCCAGGGTCAGGCCCGGTGCGTCGGGCAGCGGACCGAAGTCGAGGATCGCCGACGTGGGCTCGGCCAGTCCCCGCAGCTGGGGGGCCCGGAGGCGCGGCGAGAAACGTTGCCCGTCCTCCCGGTCCAGCGTCGCGGTCAGGTCCACCCCCTCGCCCGAGCGGGCCGAGCGCAGCGGCAGGCGGCCCGAGAGCACCCGGAGCCCGTGCTTCGGGAAGGGCGGGCCGGGCACCAGCTTGCTGGTCGGATGGACCTCGGTTCCCGGCGGGATGTCCACCCAGCCGAGGCGGGCCTCGTCGAGATAGAGGATCTCCCTCAGTTCCTCGGTCAGCTGCACCGTGTAGCGCCCCTGCCGCGGCACGAAGTCGGCCGTGCCTCCGAGGGCCACCCATTCGCGCGGGTCGGCCACGATGTTGTGGCCCGGCCGGGAGGGCAGGCCCACCGGAGCGGAGCTGAGGATGTCCGTCAGGAACCGGAACCGGGTGCCGTCCCACGCGTAGAGGTAGGGGCAGGAACCCGTGGGGTTCTTCGGTTCGATGAGGTCCACGACCTGCCTGGGGTGAGGCCCGACGCCGAAGAGCGGCTGGGTGTCGGCCCATCGGGCGATGACGGTCTCGAGGTCCTTGTGCCGGCCCACGCCGATCTCCACCGGCTTGCGCTGCACGCTTCGGACGGCCCGCCAGTTGCCTGCGTTGAGCTCGATGCGCAGGCCGATCCCGCTGAAGTTGGAGCGGTTGCCGATGGGGCGGAACTTCACCAGGCCGTTGACGTGGGCGCCGTCGTTGCGCAGGAGGCGCACGCCGCGGCCGTCGAGGTCAATGAGGACGTCGATGTCGCCATCCTGGTCGAAGTCGGCGAACGCCGCGTGCCGCACCGACGCGCCAGACCATTCCCCGAGGCCCAGCGCGGTGGTCTCCTCGTGGAACCCGCGGCGCCCCCGGTTGCGCCAGATGCGCAGGCCGTCGGTGCCCCAGCCGACGAGGTCCAGCCAGCCGTCGTTGTCGTAATCCAGTGCCCGGAGGGCCCGGATGCCATTCTTGCGGGCGGGAATCCGCAGCGGGTCGCGCAGGCCGCCCAGGTGGATGGCGATCGCCGCTTCGGTGACGAGGGCCACGTCGGCCCGCAGGTCGTTGTTGAGGTCGCCGGTCGCCAGGCAACGGGCCACCGGCCAGTCGGCCGGCTGCGTCCCTGCGGCCAGGCCGTCGCGTCGCTGGTTCGAAAGCACCCACGGGGGCTCGCCCCGGCGCGTGAGCAGCACGTCCGGAAGGTCGTCGTTGTTCCAGTCGTCGATCGTCACCGAGGTCACACCGGTCACGTCGAAGCCGTCCCCCGCCGGACCGGGCTTTCGCTCGCGGAAGATCGCCGTGCCGAAGTTGGTGAAGGCCCGCAGGCGCCCCTCCGGAGTGGTCGCCAGCAGGGCCAGCTTGCCGGTGATGTCGATGTCGCCCAGGGCCGCCCCGGTCGCCTTCACGGCCCGCAGGCCCCCGAGGGCCGTGCCGTCGGTGATGAACCCGTTGGTGGCGAACCGCAGCAACTGGGACCCCTCCGTGCCCACGACGATCGCGTCGTCGTACCGGTCGTTGTTCAGGTCCCCCACCACGATGTCCTGGACCGCCCCGACGGCCGACGGCAGCGGATCGGTGCGGGCGGAGAAGGTGGCGTTGGAGTTCCAAAGCAGGTGAAGGCCTCCCTGGTCGTCGGGCAGCAGCACGTCGTTCCAGCCGCGACGGTTGAGGTCGAAGAGTCCGAAGGGTCCCCTCAGGCGACCGGCCTCCGGCCCGAAGGCGCGCGCGGTGTCGTCGGCGAAGCGGATGGCCACGGGATCCGGTTCGGGCTGTTCGAGGGCGAAGGGGGCGAGGATCTCGGTGTATTTGCAGCGTTCGAACAGCGACGGGTTGTCGGCGGCCTGGGGCTTGCCGGCCGAGATGCGCTGATGCTCGGCCAGTTCCGCCGCCGCCTGCTCGCGCGCCCCCTGCCGCAGGTACGCCTGGCTGAGCTGGTAGTGCGCCGACGGGTGGTCCTTGTCGAATTCGAGGACCTCGACGAACTGCTCGGCCGCCTCGGCGAACCGGCCCCAGCCCGCGTAGGCCAGCCCAAGCTGGAAGCTCACCGTGTTGAGGGTCCGGTCCGCCTGCTTGGCCTCGGTCAGGGACTGCACGGCATTGGAGTGGGCCCCGAGCCGGAGGTGCGAACATCCGGCCAGGTAGTGGGCCGCCCCACGGCCCGGTTCCACCTGCAGCGCCTGCCGGGCGTGGACGAGGGCCTCGGACGGCTGGTTGGCCAGCAGGAAGGCGTTGGCCAGGTTGAGGTGCACGTCCGGGTTGGCCGGATTCATCGTCAGGGCCGCGCGGAACGACTCGATCGCGCGCCGGGCGTCGCCGGCCGAGTGGTATCCGCGGCCCGCGTTCATGTGCGCGGCGAACTGGGTGTCGTCGTTCGACGCGCGCTGCGACCACCACGCCATCGCGGCGATGCCGAGGATCATCAGGAAGATGCCCACCACCAGCATCGCCGGCGCGGAGAGGGATCGAATCGGTCGGTTCATGCGGATGGAGCGACCGTACGCCGGAATCCGGAAAAACAACACCCTCTCCCGGGCTCATGACGGGGCCTGGAGAGGTCCGCAAACGATGACAAATGTAAACCTGAAATTGTAAATAAGTTGACGAGTGTTTACCAAAACGGGGTCCGGGTCCCCTCGAACTCATTCGTGGGCGGTTCCCGGTCCCTGATCCATGCGAGCCGATCCCTCGTCCGATGTCCTTCTGGAAGCGACGGATACCCGCATTGGCGGCGCAGACCTCCGCCCATCCTCCCGGGACAGGATCCGGGATCCGTTGATCGTGGTCCTGGCGCTGGTCGTGGCGTGGGCGCTCCGTGCCCAGGCACCCGGGCCCGGGCCGGTGCCGGTACCGGTGCCGGCCGAACTTCCCCGGGATCCCCGTGGGCCGGGTACGCTCGAGATGGCGCGACGGCTTGCGGATTTCGTCGAGCGGGCCGACCCCATGGAGAACCGGTTCCTTAATCCCGGCCGCATCGGGAGTTACCAGCGGGCTCTGCTCCAGCACCCCTCTCCGGAGGAGGAGCTCCAGACGAGATTCCTGCTCTCCGGGGAACTGCTTCAGGCCAATCGCCTCGGGGAGGCGCTGGACGAGGTGCGGCGCGTCCGGTCGCTGGCGGGGTCCCTCGGCATGCCGATGATCGACGCCAACGACATCAACCTGTCGCTCCGCGAGGCCCTGTGTCACCTGCGCCGCGGCGAGTTGGCCAACTGCCTCAGCAACCACAACGCCGACTCCTGCCTGATGCCGTTGCGGGGCGGCGGCATCTATCGGACCCGGGATGATTCCCTGCTGGCCCGCTCGGTGCTCACCAACCTGCTGGCTCGCCATCCCGACAACCTGTCCGCCCGCTTGCTGCTCAATGTGGCCCACATGA
>Ga0194125_10000981_pt1 | contig 48568 bp, 40 predicted proteins | sample TA2KigC250mmetaG_FD_148626 | JGI IMG/M metagenome (GOLD analysis project Ga0194125, IMG submission 148626) | Freshwater microbial communities from Lake Tanganyika, Tanzania - TA2015034 Kigoma Deep Cast 250m | ecosystem: Environmental > Aquatic > Freshwater > Lake | place: Tanzania: Lake...
GCCAGAGGATACGGCCCTTGACGCCCTTTGGTGATGTAAACCGTTTGAAAGAAGCGTTTTTGCCCAGGGCTTATCTCAAGGTCTCGCAGTTGAAACCAGCGACGATTGGCTCGAATCCAAGTGTCGCCTTTGAGTCTCAAGCGAAAATGCCAACCTCTTCGTTTGCAGAAACCCATAAGCGAGGTGGAGCGAAATTCCCTATCCCCCAACAACACTACAGAACACCTCTTGGGAATCAATGACAAGACCTCTTTGAGCAAGGCAACTTGGGTGTTGAAGTTGGTTGCCCCTTTATGTGGCATAACCCGCCAAACCAACGGTAACGTTCTGCCACGATGACAGAGACTGATAAACAATAACCAGTGACGGTTATTGATGTCAGTTCTATCTATCACCAGATAGATAGTTCCCCAAGCCCAGTTTGCCAACCATTGTGTGGCCAACTGCTTGGCCAAGAACAGCGCATCAATCTTGGGATGTTTCAGGAATCGCCACAAGCGTTGAGTTCTATAAGGAACCTTAGTTTGCCAAGGTATGTGTCGGGCAATTCTGGTCAGACGACAGTCCCAGGCAAAAACGAGTCCAACAACGAACCAGGTCAGGACGGTCAAATTGTTGTAAGACAGAGTGAACCATTGCTCAAATGTCTTGCGCGTGGTATGATACAGTTGAACCTTCGTTTTCATCAGAAAGCTCCTTTTATATCATTATAAGTTGAGAGAGTATTATACTCCCTCAAGGAGCTTTCTTTCAATCGGCAGTTTCAACCAGTCTTTTCCTAAGTCCAAATGAGCCAATAAACACCCAATTGCTTTTCTGTAAGTTCCGGCAATGAGGCAAAAAGCCTCATCAAATCTCACTTCTCAGTGATTAGAGAACTGAAGGTTACTAAAGTTTTATGGTACTACAAATCAGTGCTTTTGTCAACCGTTTTTTCTGTGTTAAGGCAAGAGGGCAATCAATTCCTTTACCCATCAGAAATATCAAAAAGAAAAATTTTCCTTAACAATTTGATGGTAGAATGGTAAAATAATAATGAAAAACGATAGGGAGGTGATAAAAAATGAAAAGCATAGTCGTAAGATTAACCATAGTATGCGTCAGCTTAATAGTCATTGGTCTGATTTTTACATCGCAAGGTGAGGCCGAAATTGACCCAAAATCCATTGCCGGTCTCTGGCTCTTTAATGAAGGGTCAGGCAAAGCCGCCGAGGATAGTTCCGGAAATGGTTATGATGGAGAACTCAAGAAAAATCCTACATGGGCGGATGGTAAATACAACAAAAGTCTTGAGTTCAACGGCGGGAATTATGTTGAGCTTCGCGATTCAGCTTTGGGTCTCCCATTCGGTGGAGTTGAGCCTTTTAGCATCACCGCCTGGGTTAAAAATCGAGGCGGTGGTACTATTATCGGCAAATTTAACGGCGGTGTGATAGGCGCTTATATACTCGTCGTTGGCGGCACCGTGACATTTCATAGAGAAGTTGCGCCATGGGGGTTAGCTGGCACTAAAACTTTACCAGTGGATGAATTTGCCCATGTCGCTGCAACATACGACGGTGCCGAGATGAAAATCTATATCAATGGTGATTTAGATGCCAAACAAGCCCGAGGCGCTCAAAACACAGATACCGTTACCCCGGTTCTCATCGGCGCACGTTTTACCGGCGGCAACCCTAGCAATTTCTTTAGTGGTGTCCTTGATGAAGTGGCTCTCTTTAATGTGGCTCTCGGTCAGGATGATATTAAACTAGCGATGAGGGGTTATCTCCTGAATCTGCCGTTTTCCCCGCTGGTAAACTCACCACCACGTGGTCAAGCATCAAAAACCATTAAAAAATGGGCATGTTTCTGTGCTATCACTATATATTTGAGAATTCGCTTGGTGACTATATTTTCGTCTGAAACGTGATGCGTGAAACGTGATGCGTGATTAATCTTCACGTTTCACGTTTCACGTATGATGAATTTTCTCACGCATTTAGTGATAGCACACATGCCGTAATTCCACACAAAATCAAAACGAAATTTGGGAGATTACTTCGTTTCTTTCAACTTCGTTTGTTCTCTGAGTACAGCAGTTTAGAAGCTAAACCGCCGCTCTCAGCGCCTCCTCTGCGACCGCTGCGGTTAGAAAAAAACGACGTAGGAAAAGTCAACAAAATTTTTTAGAAGTTACTTACAAACTAATTTTAGCAGAAAAGATGCCAGGAAGTCGCTTCTTCTCTCCTTAAGGTAAAGTCGTGAACCTCATTTTAGCGTTTGGTTAAATTAATCTTACCATCGTTGCCTTTACCTTAGAAAAATCTTCGTCTCACCCAAAAAGCCAAAAAAGAAAAGTTTAATCAAAAGAAACACTGAGAAATTTCTGTCTCATAAAATTTTCATTGACACTCAGAATAAAAAAATGATAATATATTTTTGATAGTTACTTTAGCATACGTCCACCCAAACTTTTCTTCCAAACTTTTCTTTTAAAAAGAAAAGTTTGATCAAAAGAAACACTAAGGAAGAAAAGAAAAGTTTGATTAAATTTTTTCTTTTCCAAAAAGGAGGATATAGAAATGAAAGTAATTGGGACCATTATTGCGTGCTTGATGGTATTAAGTTTTGCCACTTTTCTCTGCGATGATGTCTTCGCCGCAGGTGGCAAAGGCAATGTCAAGCAAATGGGTAAGCAGATGTATATCTGGCATTTTGAGGAAGGCTCAGGCAAAGAGACCAAAGATGCCACCGCCGGTCTTGTCGGTGAATTAGTCGGTGATATTAAGTGGGTGGCAGGTAAAACCGGCAACAAAGCCTTAGAATTTGCCGGAAAGGTCGGCGCGGCGCAATACGTTAAAGTAGCGCACAGCGACGAGTTGGATATTGACGAGCAGATAACCATGGCGGCTTGGGTTTACCCAAACTCGCTGCCGACAGGTGGGCAAGAGAATAAATTCACCATAATGTTCAAGCTCACCTACTATCTGCAAATTGAACCGGGTGATGGCACGGAAGGTCACCTTGCCTATTATTTCTACGAAGCCCAACCGGAACAATACTATCTTTCGGATGCTACGGTTAAAGCCAAGGAATGGTCACACGTTGCGTTGTCCTGGGATGGAACTAAGGCAACATACTACGTCAACGGTCAAAAAAGCAACACGGTTAATCATAAAGGCCCTGGGAAAGTCAATACCGAAGCTGTCCAGTTCGGCGGCGAAAATGCCGCTTGCTGTCCGCGCTTTTTCCAGGGACGTTTAGATGATGTTGTGATTGCCAATTATGCTCTCAGCGAGGGGGAAATCACCGGCCTGATGAAGGTAGTTGCTGTCCAACCTCAGAGCAAATTGTCAATCACCTGGGGCGAGATAAAACAACCATAGTAAAATTTTGTCAGAAACCGAGTTTTTCCCAAAAATTCGGTTTCTCTGTCAAGGTGGACGTATGCTTTTAATGTTATCCCGCCAAGATGATGCCACTGATTTAATGGACGCACGCGGACGATATAGGTAATGTGGTAAAATGGAAATTTGGTAATTGGGTAATCAAAATCATTACTTAGTATACAAGGAGAACATGAACATGACTAAATTAATTGGCGCCATTATCGCCTGCTTGATGGTATTAAGTTTTGCCACTTTTCTCTGCGCTGATGTCTTCGCCGCAGGTGGCAAAGGCAATGTCAAGCAATTAGGTAAGCAGATGTATATCTGGCATTTCGATGAAGGTTCGGGCAAAAAGACGAAAGATGCCACCGCCGGCCTTGAGGGCGAATTCGTCGGTGACATTAAGTGGGCGGAAGGTATATCCGGCAAAGCCATAGAGTTATCGGGAAAAGTCGGCTCCGCGCAATATGTTAAAGTACCGCACTCCAACGAGTTGGATATTGATGAGCAGATAACCATGGCGGCTTGGATTTACCCAAACTCGCTGCCGACAGGTGGGCAGGAGAATAAGTTCACCATAGTCTTCAAGCTCACTTACTACATGCAACTGGAACCTGGCAATGGCAATGCGAGTCAGATTGCCTACTATTTCTACGAAGCGCAACCAGAACAATACTATCTTTCGGATGCTACGGTTAAACCTAAAGAATGGTCGCATGTCGCTTTGGTATGGGATGGAACTAAGGCAACATTCTACGTCAATGGCCAAAAAAGCAATACGATTAATCATAAGGGCCCTGGAAAGATTAATACGAATGTGGTTCAATTCGGCGGCGAAGATGCAGCTTGCTGTCCGCGCTTTTTCCAGGGGAAACTGGATGATATTGTGATTGCTAATTATCCTCTTGAGCAAAAGGAACTCGACACTTTGATGAAAGCCTCTTCCGTCAACCCCCAGAGTAAGTTGTCAATTACCTGGGGTGAGATAAAACGCCCATAAAATTTTGTATCAGAAACCCGTTTTCTCGGAGAAAACGGGTTTCTGGCACTGTCAAAGGGGGATTTTAACATGACTCGTTATATTTGTTTGATTGTTTTGATGTTACTTTTAATTGCCACTACAGCAGGATGGTCGAATAACATTTTGTTCTATGTCTTGTCTGACAGAAAAGATAGCGGCGGCTGGTATACAGGTCCAGGAGATGTCGTTAGTCTTACGGATCCAGTAAAGGCGGCAGGGCATTCCGTTAAAGTGGAGGATGAAACCACAGTCAAAGATCTGACGTCAGTTGTACTGTCGAAGTACGACCATATTTGGATTTTGGAGGGTGACGAAGATAGTACCGTGGAAGTCTCGAAGGACGAAGCAGAAGCGCTCTATCAGTATTATCAACAAGGAGCGGTCATCTGGATTTCGGCAGAGGAAGGCGCCTGGGCAGAAGATACAAAAGTGTTTATGAATCGCTTTGACGTTGATGTAGAAAATGGGGTGAGTGGTCCAGCAGGGCCGAAAATTGATTCGGATCATCCGTTGTTCAAAGATGTAAAGACGTTAAGGTATGATGGCGGGCAAGGCGGGTTAATCGTCAAAAATCCAGATGTTTCGGTAATCTGGCAGTATCCTTCCAACGCAGGCAAAAAAGACGCGATAGCGCTTCTGGATAAGAAAGGTTACGTTGTGTTTGAGGCTGGATGGGTATCAGGTTACGCATATCGTCCAGAGGCCGCGGGAGATGGCAACATTCAATTTGCCTTAAATATCGCGGAAATCAAACCCCGACTCGGCGTGATGCCAACGGACAAAAAACTGACATTAACTTGGGGCAAAGTCAAGAAAAAAGTTATACAATAGCAACATACCTTAGTGGTGCTAATGCGACAAAGTCAAGCTAAGACTAAAGAAATCGTGGGATTAACTATCACTAACTTTTCCAAATAGGTTGCAAAGGAGGAATACAGATGCTTACGGCAATGAAAGGGTTTTATGAAAATGGGACAGTTTACTTTGACGAGGACGTAAGTGTTCAGAGAGGGAAGGTAGTAGTGTTATTTCTTACAAGCCAAGCTCAAAATGTGGAGGGGAAACTTAATCTCGAAGAAGACCCTATACTGAAATTCATTGGTGGTGTATCCCGTGGTTCTTTAGCCCAAAAGATTGACCAAACTCTTTACGAAAAATGAAACTATTTATTGATACATGGGGTTGGTTGACATTACGAGATAAGAAGGAAGAACGGCACGAAGAAGTTAATCTATTTTATCGCAACTTCAGAATGCAGGGTGGGGCAATTTATACTACTGATTACTTCTTCCTCTTATTTCTTTTGATCAAACTTTTCTTTCTTAAAGAAAAGTTTGGTTACGTGCTTGATGAAACATTTACATTGCTTTTCCTACGATTGCCGTTTCCTCATGCTAAAGCATCAATGGAATTTCTTGATGAAGCTATTCGGCAAGAATATCTTCTTCTGGTGTGGGTTGCCCCGGAGAGATTCAGTAAAGCCGAACAATTACGCTTGCGATATCAAGACAAACCAAGAATTTCTTTTACCGATCTTACGACAATGGTTGTAATGGATGTTGCATCATCTTTTTGGGAAACATACCATTTTAGAAATCAAGTCTGTTGCGGAGTCGTTCACTGTTCCTAAGTTCCAGAAGTTACTTGGTTATAGTCACCTTTACCTTTGGAAAGAGGAATTATCTGAAGATGACATCGCTTCAGTTGCGCTTGTAACGCATGTTCCTGAACAGTTGCTTGCTTTAAAGAGATGGAAAAGGTTAGGAAAGGGGTTTTACCAGCGAAAACCTGGATTTTTCGTTTCGCTTGTTGCAGTGAATGAGTTGCCGATAAGAAGGGAATATTATCCTTTGTTGCTTCTTGCAAGTGGCAAGCAACGAGAACGGTTCCTGCAAGCGATTTTGCAAGAAGGCGATGTGTATTACTTACAGTATGCACTGCTTGCCAATAGAAAGGAGGTGCGGAAGATGAGTGAAGAATTAGGACTTTCCTTGCCCGATAGTTTGGAGGAGAATTTGCGGCATCTTATAGAAGAGGGGATATTCAATCCCCAAAAGGTTGCACAGGAACTTGTCGCAGGCGCTGGAGTGCAACCGATTGTGGACGCGGTGGGGGTAGAAAGACTGCTTCAATTTCTGCTCCCCAAAGTTGACCGCCAGACGTTGCACCGGTTGCTTGAATGCCAGGAGGCGCAAAACTCCCCCAATAGTATTGAAGCCTGATAAGAATGTGTCTGAAACGTCCGCGAGGTTATGCAAATTCTCCGTAAAGCCTTTATGATGTAGCTTGATATGATGATAACATATATCACGGCAAGATTAGAGAGGAAAGTGTGAGTATGCGCCGCGTAAATCCCAATAGGCAACTTCAACTCACGCTGGGTTTGCCTGCTTTTACCAATAGCGGCCTGTTTGTTGACCATTTCCTTAAACACCGCTTGCCTGAACTTGACGAATGGAAATCTGATGATGGGGTGAACGAGGCGTATAAAGCTATCCAGCAACTCTACAAAGGCAAGGCAGCCAGTTTCACCTATCGTACAGACGAAGCACAGGCCGAAGACGATTTCAGCCGCCCTGTTCTCAATCTGTTGTGGGGCAAAGAATGTTATCAGGTGCAAGTCAGCATTCCCAACGAGGACGCCCGTCGTCAGACTGACTACGCTTTCTTCCGCTCCGCGGTTGACCGCCAAGCCGCTCAACCACGACTCGGCAAGCTTGACTACTGGCGCGATGTGCCTACGCTCGGCGATTACCGAACTGATTTGTCGTATTCAGCACTGCCGTCAGAAGTCTAGCGAAATCGCCATGCGAATCGGGGCGGCAAGAGAGCGCGAAACCGGTGGTTTCCTGTCGTAGTGGTTCACGCATCTCTTGACCCACTGCAGAAGCACGTGTGCCCTCATTACACCCCAGTCAATGCCGATGCCGCGTTCCACCTCGTAGCCTTTCTCGAAGGCGCAACATATATCCTGGAAATGCGTTTTGTCATAACATTTGACGTTGCTGCTGCTGTCCGGAACAGGAAGTAGTACGTCCAACATTACCATCTCGTAATCCGCCTCCAACGCATCTACCCCAATGTTACCCCAGTCTATGATTGCGCAAATCTTCATAACGGAGGGTGAGTTTCTAACAAGGATATTCTGCCCGCTGAAATCCCCGTGTACCAACGCAGTCTCGGATTGAAAAAGTCTGGGGCGTGCCTGTGCAACGAGTGCCCGTACGCGATCTACTTGTGGGTTAGTCAGTTCTCCGACGCTGACCAAGAATGCCAGGTTATCCTCAAGAATCGGTAGATTCCTGGACCGCCATTTCTCGTAGTTTCCCCGGGGGATGTCCAAGGCTTCGCTTTTTCCTGGGGGAGGAAGGTTATGAAGCTTGCCAAGGAGTGAGCCTGCCTCCCATAGCAACCGCAGGCGATCGTCGCTACTGATTGTGGGAACGATCGCCTTCCATAGCCTTCCCTCGACCCATTTTACACTTGATACACCCGCACCGGGACCGCTTCAGTGGTCCCATAGCCCAATAGCAAGGGGACAGGAAGCACGTCCCGGACGATGCTCAGAATAGCCCTTTCCGCCAGAAGTTTGTCCCCCTCGACGGAGCCCGGTTCCAAAAGCGTCACACATTATCCCGGGCCGGGCCTATATATTGCCTGGGTGAGACTGTTGGAGCATGGTTGTGCATTATCATCAAGTGGATACGAAAGCTTTTTACGAAGGTGAAAAAATGGACAGGTCCGAGAGATTACCCGCCTGAAACATTACTCAAGTCGAACTGAAGAAGCATATTTCAACTGGCTTCGACGCTTTATTCTATTCCAATAACCCCTTTGCACTTCATTTCCTTCGGTCACCAAGTTTGACATTAAAAGACAACTCTTTCCCTTCGCGTATAATTTTCAACTTAACATTTGTATTAGGCCGCGAGTCAGCAACGAAGCGCTTTAAATCATAAGTTGTCCGGACTGCTGTATCATTAAATGCGATAACCGTATCATTAAGTTTTAATCCAGCTTGCAGAGCAGGGCTATTGTCTGCGAATTGAATAATCTGAACTCCCGTTGGCATTCCTTCCCCCTTACTAAAGGGGGTAGTGGGTTGTGTCTCAGAAATCTGTTGTTTAATCCAGACTCCCAACCAACCTCGCCGTATTTCTCCATTCATTATAAGTTCTTTGGCAATCTGATTAATCGTATTGATTGGAATGGCAAAAGTCGTTGCTTGTTTCCTAAGAATATTACCATCTGTTGACGTCTGGAGCAATGTTGATACGGACGGTTCCGAAACTTCTAACGCTTTCGATGGTTGTTTAATCTTGGCGCGCTGAAACTGCGGTTTGGCTACCTGAGCAGGAAATGGGGAAACTTGAGGTTCAGCTAACATTGCCGAAATTATTCCAATCAGCTCACCTGATGTATTGACGACAGCACCGCCACTATTGCCTGGACTAACGTGAACATTCAACTTTATCATATCACAAGTCGGGCCGGTAGGCAAAGCTTCAAGACCGCTGGCCATTCCAAAGGCGTAAGTAGGTGTGTGGCCATAAGACCTACCGACGGCGACAACCAAAGCGCCCGATATAACCTCATCAGAATTTCCTAAGAGCATGATGGGTAAATTATTCGTTTTTATCAGCAACACCGCAATATCTGTTTCGTCATCAATGCCAATAAGCTGACCTTTGAAACTACGGCCATCAGCAAGTAGTATTGAAATATCGTGAGCATTATGAATGACGCTGGCAGTTGTAATAATATGTCCCTCTTTATCAATGATAATGCCTGAACCAATGTTCTTTTGGCGATAGCCTCTGGAAAATTCCCAAAATTCTTTAAGCGGTTTGCCATCTACATCCAGGGTTTCGATTTCACTGATAGCAGTAATTTCAACCACCGCAGGATTAACTTTATTTACTATCTTGATAATGTCCTGCGACATCTTTTGCAATACGCTCTCCGGGAAAGAATTAACACTACTCAATAAAAGCAAAATTATGACAGCACTTAATATGTAAAAATTTCTGATTTTCATAATAAAAATCGGCGCACGAGACTCCCCGCTCTAACGGGGTTCAAGTAGCGCCATGCCTCCTTTCCGAACCTCTTCGGGAGTGGAATCCTCCGTCTCAACGAAATCAAGGTTAAATCCGTGGTATCTATAATCAAAACGGGTTATTGACATTATCAAAGGTAAAACTTACAGTGCGCAAAACATAATTTGTCTTAAACGTTTTATGGGAAGGTTGTACCTCTTCCTTTAACTCCGGCAAATATTTCTCGGAACGTTGCTTCCCTCCCTGGAGGGGCATGGGTGGGTCCTGCGCTTTAGGATTAAAATCGTTCCATTGTTCTATTGCTTCCTTGGGGGAAATTTCTGGCATCACGTAACGTACCATAAATTCATTACTGGTTGAAATTTTGGACGGAGAAATATAAAAATACAAACCCAAGGATAATATAAGCAAAATCATTAAACCGCCGCTGAATGCAACAGCAGGACGACTTCTCAGGTACTCGAAAAATCGTTTCCTCAGACTAACTTTGTGAGAATCTTCAATTGCCAGCCTGAGTCGCAGTTCCCAGGCGAAATTGGAAGAGGGCGCAATAGCAGGCATACTTTTGACTAAAGGTAATGTTTTCTGAAATGCCTGCAACTCATAGGCGCAACTTGCGCATTCTTCCAAATGTTGTTCCAACTGTCGCCTTGTTTTTGCATCCAACTCGTTTTCTACATAAGCGGAAAATTTTTTTTCAGCCTTTTGGCAATTCATAAAAAACTACTCCTAATTAGCTTAACATTATGCAGATATCACTCATCACTCATCACGTTTCACGTTTCATACATCACATAACTTTTCAGTTTATCTTTGAGCATCAGACGCGCCCGATTAATCCGCGATTTAACTGTACCAACAGGGATTTTTACAATCTGACTAATCTCTTTGTAATCCAGCTCCTGTATATCCCTTAGCACAAGGGGCAAACGATATTTTTCCGGTATTTTCTCAATAGCCTGTTGGACGATACGCTGCAATTCTTTCTGTTCCAGTTGATGGTCAGGTTGATAGAGAACATCTGCCGGCGCAGTGGCTATAACATCTTGTGTATCATCGCCATCGTCATCCCAGCCATTCACCTTCAGGTCAGTTATGTAACGCGAATGACGTCCACGATTGCGCAGTTCATTCTTACACAGATTTGATGCAATGTGATACATCCAGGTCGTGAACTTTGCAGAACCCACTTTATACCGCGGCGCGGCTCTATATATGCGGATAAAAGTCTCTTGCGCAATATCTTCAGCCGTTTCATAATCAATTCCCATCCGTGCGATGAAATTAACCAGAGATAGTCTATGCCTCTCAACGACAAGGTCGAAGGCACTCTTGTCGCCGTTTTTGCACCGCAACATTAATTTATCATCTACATCAGGCATTTGCTCTTCCTCAACTGGCGTCTGGATAAAAGTGATTTTTTTGTTATACACACTGAAACTCTGGAAAAGTTCCTATAATCCTTCGGGCATGTTTCAAATTTCCTCAAAAATTAGTTGACCAAGTGGCAAGACGGCAAGGAGGCAAGAGGGCAAAACGGCAATTTTTATTTAGCCGTTTAGCCGTTTTGCCCTTTAGCCATTCCCGCCCCGCAAGCGGGATAAACTGCGCGGCATCCCGAGAATCGGGACTTGCCCAATTACCAGCCGCCGAAATGTAACAACCCCCCTTTACTAAGTGGGACTATTTTCTGAAACATGCCCAAATTTCACCCACGAGTTTATCATACCAAAAACTGCGCCTAAGGTCAATAAATTTATCTTGACTTTGGTAAATAGAAACAAAATTGTGAATGGGAATGGCAAGGAGGCAAGGGAGCAAACTTGCCATAAGGACAATGTAGACAATTTTAATTTGGGACTTGCGCAACCGTATACACCAATGCTATAATTATTCAAAATTCTTCACCAGGGAGATGCACTATGGAACAATTCAAAACCACTGTCACTTTTCTCGGCACTTCGACAGTTGTTCCGGCGGCCGGACACGACACGGCGAGTTTTTTAATCAACCGCAAGTACCTCATGGATACGGGATGGTATTCGGCTATAAAAATGCTTCAATACGGCTTCAGTCCAATGGCTTTGGAATATCTGTTCATTAGTCACTGCCATCATGACCATTACATCGGTTTGCCGCATATTCTGTTTTATCTGCGCATGCGCCGGAATGAACGCCCCGACCGACCGCCTCTCAAAATTATTGGGCCTGCCGAAGATATTCAACTTGTCGTCGAATTAGCGCGGCAATTTTTGCAAACTGCACGTTTTCCCGATGTAGAATGTATACCCGATGTGTTTCCTCTGACACCTGGGAAATCCTTTGAGGAGGAAGCGTTTCGGGTCGATACTTGCGCTACTGTCCACGCCGTTCAATCACTTTGCTACAAATTCACGGATAAAAAAACTGGCGCGACTATAGCCTTCACCGGCGATACCGGCTATCATCCGCCTATTGCAGAGCATGTCAAGGGAGTATCACTGTTGATTCACGAGGCGTCCCACGGGCCAAATTCTCCGACGCCCGGTCCTGAGGTTGGACATTCCGGCGCGCCTGATGCGGCGAAAATAGCCCGCGCTGGGCAAGTGAAGCAATTAGCGCTCATTCATTGTCCGGAAAATTTAGCAGACGCGGCGCTCGCGGCTGCACAAGAGATATTTCCGAATACATTTTTCCCCAAAGATAGTCAGAAGTTGGTAGTTGAACATAATGCGTGAAATATGAAAAGAATTCTCTCCTCACGTTTTACTGACGACTGACGAATTTTTTCAATCGTCAATCGTCAGTCGTCAATCGAAAAAAGGAGGACAAGCTTATGAAACACAAAACACATAATGTGGATTTTTGCGTCGTTGGGGGCGGCATGACCGGGATGTGTGCGGCGATCGCGGCAGCCCGGCATGGCGCTAGGGTTGCACTGATGCAAGACCGACCGGTCCTGGGAGGCAATGCCTCTTCCGAAATTCGCATGCACATCGGCGGGGCGCATGGCAGGAACAATCGGGAGACCGGCATCCTTGAGGAAATCATGCTGGAGAATCTCTATCGCAACCCGCTCTGCAACTATTCGATTTGGGACAGTATTCTCTACGAAAAAGTGCGCTTTGAGAACAACATCACGCTGTTACTCAATTGTTCCTGCAATGACCTGCAAATGGATGGCGCCCGGATTCGCGCCATCAAAGGATGGCAACTTACCGCGGAGACCTGGCATACGGTCGAAGCGACTTTGTTTGCTGATTGTTCAGGTGACAGTATCCTGGCGCCGCTTTCGGGCGCAGAGTTTCGGATTGGCAGGGAAGCGCGTAGCGAGTTTAATGAATCCATTGAGCCTGAAGCAGCAGACAAGAAGACAATGGGCATGAGTTGCCTTATTCAAGCCCGTGAGATAGACCGGCCACAACTTTTCATCCCACCACCCTGGGCAAACAAATACCCAACCGATGATGACCTACCGAATCGTGGCCACGACATCCCAAAGACGAACTTCTGGTGGATAGAACTGGGCGGTGAACAGGATTCAATCCACGACACGGAGGACATACGCGATGAACTCATCAAAGTCGCGTTTGGTGTTTGGGACCACATCAAGAATCATGGTGACCATGGAGCAGGCAACTGGGTGCTCGAATGGGTGGGATTCCTGCCGGGGAAACGTGAGAGCCGTCGTTATGTCGGTGACCACATCCTCACCCAGAACGATGTCCGGGCTGAAGGCCGATTTGATGACCTCGTGGCGTATGGCGGCTGGTCTATGGACGACCATCATCCTGGTGGCATGCGTTGGCCGGGTAAGCCGACCATCTTTCATCCAGCGCCATCTCCCTTTGGCATTCCCTATCGTTGTTTGTATTCGCGTAACATCGAAAATCTTTTCTGCGCCGGGCGAAACATCAGCGCTACCCATGCGGCCATGAGTTCCACACGAGTCATGGCAACTTGCGCTATCCTCGGTCAGGCGGTTGGAACGGCCGCTGCTATCGCGGTTCGTGATAATCTGATGCCGCGTGGTGTTTACGAGAAAAAAATCAAGGAACTGAAACAAACCCTCATGGCGGATGACTGCTACCTTCCCTGGAACGTCCGTGAGATTCCAGCGCTGACTGCCCGTGCGAACTTGACGGCCTCGGCAGGCGACCCAGAGCCACTCCGCAATGGCATTGATAGACCTATCGGCGATACAGACAACCCCCTGGCCCCCTTTGTTAAGGGGGACAATGGCTGGACTGGCAACATTGGTTCCTGGGTGCAATACAGTTTTGACGCTCCAGAACGTATCCGTGGTCTGCGTTTCATCTTCGATAGCGACTTGAACCGTAGAGGGCTTAACATGGCCAGCAATTATCCCCTCAACATGGAACCCGCTACGGTACCGAAAACAATGCTACGAGCTTTTCGTGTGGAGGCGTTCAGCGAAGATGGTGTTTGGAATATTATCGTCCGGGAAAAGAATAACTATCAGCGACTGGTAAGGCTCAAAACTGATATTAATACGCGAGCGGTACGGTTCATACCAGAGACTACCTGGGGAGATGAACGAGCCCGTATGTTCGCCTGGGATGTGATGGGCTCATAACTGGTGTTGTAACACGAGCTTTAGTGTTTGGAAAATAGTTGAATCAATTAACTTTTTGTGATAAAATCACTAATGTAACTCAGCAAACCACAAAGTTTAAACCAAAAAGAAATAAGAGGAATTAAAAGGAGGACGGCATAAAGGGCACTGCTGATTAGCAGTGTTTTTAAATCAGAAGATTTCTTGTCGTTTTTTAGATGAAAATCTGGCGAGTAATGGAATTAATTAATTGGACAGCGGATTATTTTAAAAAGAATGGTATTGAAAGCGCACGATTGGATGCAGAATTGTTGTTGGGACATATTTTGAACAAAAATCGGCTTCAATTGTATCTGGATTTTGAACAAGTTGTTGCCAAAGAATATCTTGCCCAGTATCGGGAATTGATAAAGAAACGAGTTGAACGTGTACCTGTAGCTTACTTGACGAATCACAAGGAGTTCATGTCATTAAGTTTTTATGTTGATGAAAGCGTATTAATTCCTCGTCCAGAAACGGAAGTGCTGGTCGAAACGATCTTGAAATTGAGCTCCGATGGTTGCAAAGCGTTGGATTTAGGAACTGGAAGTGGCGCGATTGTAATAGCTTTGGCGACACAACGCGCAGAATGGAAATTCGCTGCTACTGATATTTCCACTGAAGCACTTGTGGTCGCTAAAAAAAACGCTCAACAGCACGAAGTCGCAGAGCGAATCACCTTTTTACAAGGGGACTTATTTGAACCGTTGCAGATGGAACATTTCGGCGAAGACGGGGATGAATTTATGAAATTTGATTGTATCGTCTCAAATCCACCCTACATTTCGTCAGGTGAAATCCCAGCATTAATGCCCGAAGTAAGAGATTACGAACCGAGGATAGCTATTGATGGTGGCTCAACTGGATTGGATTTCATTGACCGACTGGTCGCCGAAGCGCCAAAATTCTTAACGGAGAATGGCCGACTTGTATTTGAGTTCGGTTATCAGCAAGGAGATGCGGTGCGAAATTTAATTCAATCGAATCCACAATACACCGACTGCAGCATTATCAAAGATTACGCTGGCATTGAGCGTGTGGCTGTCGCTAGAGTTAGTCCCCCTTATTAAGTAAAGTAGGCAAATATGCAAATGAGCAAATATGCAACCTGGATAGTGAACATAATACGCAACACGCAATACGCATCACGCAAAATAATGGTTGGTAAATTTTTGCCGTGAAGCAATAGTTTTGAGACTTGAAAGGATGAATAACAATGGATAAATTTATCATTCAAGGCGGGAAAAAGCTTGAAGGCACAATTGCTGTAAGCGGCTCGAAAAATGCAACATTGCCAATCGCAGTTGCGGCAGCGATTTTGGGAGATGATGTCAGCACTATTCACAATGTTCCACAATTGGAAGATGTTAAATTTATGTGTGGTGTGCTGGAAGTATTGGGAGCGAAAACACAATTCGACAATGGAGTGCTTACCATCGACCCTGGGGAACATGCGGCGTATGAAGCGCCGTATGACCTGGTGCGCAAAATGCGAGCGTCAATTTATGTCTTGGGTCCTTTGGTGGCAAAGCTTGGAAGGGCTCGCGTTTCCTTCCCAGGAGGTTGCGCGATTGGTCCGAGGCCGGTTGACTTGCACCTAAAAGGATTAGAGAGTTTGGGAGCGAAAATCAATATTGAACATGGTTACATTATCGCTGAAGCAGATAAACTGGTGGGTACGGATATGAGTTTACGCGGCCCCTCCGGTTCTAGCGTTGGCGCGACAGGGAATGTTATGATGGCAGCAACATTAGCCGCGGGAACAACGACTATATTCGACGCGGCCTGCGAACCAGAGATAGTTGACTTAGCGAACTTACTCAATGCTATGGGCGCAAACATAGAAGGCGCGGGAACACCAATCATCAAAGTTCATGGAGTAAAAGAACTGCGAGGAGTAACATATAGCGTTATCCCAGACCGTATCGAAGCCGGGACGTTTATGGTAGCAGCGGCTATCACTAAAGGAGACCTTTTAATCAAGCACGCTTTGCCGCATCACTTAGGAGCCGTCACGGAAAAACTTATCGAAGCAGGAGTGAATATCGAATGGCAGGACGATGGCGCGCGAGTTACTGTTACGGACAAATTGCATGCAGTGGATATTCGGACCAGCCCATTTCCCGGCTTCCCTACAGACATGCAAGCGCAAATGATAGGTTTGATGAGTGTCACCGAAGGCATCAGCGTTATCACCGAGACAATCTTTCTTGATAGATTTGTTCATGTCAGCGAACTAAACCGCATGGGTGCTAATATCCGAGTTGAAAATGGCAGCGCTATCATCAGAGGTGTCGAAAAACTCAGCGGTGCGTCTGTGATGGCTTCAGACCTAAGAGCAGGGGCAGTGCTTGTACTGGCAGGCTTAACTGCTACAGGAGAAACCACTATTTTGAGAGTGTATCATATTGACCGTGGCTATGAGCAGATTGAACAAAAACTTGCGGCTGTCGGCGCTGATATAGTGCGGGTACCATGACACCGCTGGCATGTTTCAGAAAATAGTCCCCCTTATCAAAGGGGGCAGGGGGTTGTCACATTTCCTGTGAAACGTGAAACGTGATGCGTGATACGTGATATGAGGTTTTATCACTCTTCACGTTTCACGTTTCACTCTTCACTTTGTCAACTAATTTTTTAGCAAATTTGAAACAGGCCAAAATTACTTAAAGTTCAGCCCGGTCTAATAATCAGCGGCTATATCATTGGAAAACTAAGAGGGGTTGTTCATAAAACTCAACAGCATCTGCGCATTTGTCGCCGCTTGACCGTTGTGGCAATTATTGAAAAACACGAACGTTTTGTCAGTGGATTTCTCAATTGTTTCAATCTTAGGCAACCATTCAAATAGTTCCTGTTGAGTGTACAGGTAGTCGTATCGTTTTGAAGCATCCCCATTCCACCAGGATTCTGCGTTTCGCCCATGAAATCGCACATAGCCTAAATTGTTTGTTGCGACCGCGATAGGTGGAACCAAACCGTTCAGGCGTGGCTCGTCCACCGCGCAGTAGGAGATATTCAGACGACGCAGTAAATCAAATATAGGTTCGATAATCCATGAATTATGCCGAAATTCGACGATTAATGGATAATCTCCTATTTTATTTTTAAATTGCGCCAAGTATTCTTTATTAGATTTAGTATTCTTGAATGACCAGGGAAATTGCGCTAATAGTCCGCTAAATCTATTCGCATTGATAAGTGGCCGAATGCCTTCGTTGAATTGGTCGAAAACTGCTGCATTATCTTCTAGCTCATGAGTCATCGCCTTATTTGCCTTCACTACAAACTCAAAATTCTCCGCTGTTTTCTCTACCATCCTATCGAACATCAACGTATCTGGCATGCGGTAGTAGGTTGAATTAATTTCAACGGCGTTAAAATGCCTGGCATAAAAATCCAACATTTCATGGTTTTTTATATCTTCAGGATAGAAATGCCCTTTCCAATCCTGGAAGCTATATCCCGATGTGCCAATGAGAATCATTTTGAACACCTCCTTCTGAAGCCGAGCCTGGATATTGGAAACCGTGTTAGAGGGAATATGACAACTAATACAGAAGATTAAACGAATTATAGTCGATAAATCCTTGAATTTGTTGTCATATCGCCAACAGCAAATCGACCCATTTCCCTTGTTCCGCAGAGATGAGAGCCGCTTCCATAATCTCCTGAGTTTTCACGCCATCCAGGAATGATGGCGAACCAACTTCACCGCGCACTACATTCGTCACGAAATCATACAAACTTGCTACATGCAGGCGCATCCAGCCAATGCTCGCTTTCGGACTGGGAAAAACTGCGGGTTGCGGATATTTCTGGACTGTTTGGATACGAGTATAACCTTGCATGCCGCCGAATGGTTCAGATTTTGCTTTAGCATCGTAAGCGTAAAGCCAATTTGGGTCCATCAGATTAAAATGTAGCGCGCCTTGCGTACCATGAACATCAATTAAAAGTTCATCCGCACTGCCGGTTGCAATGCGAGAGGCTTCCATCGTTCCAATCGCGCCGTTTTGCATATTCATCTGGAGGATGGCAAGGTCATCAACTTCGACTTTTGCATACATAGTCTCATGGGAGGATTTAACGGGGCGTTTTTTTATGAAAGTATGTAAACTGGCGAAAACTTTTGTGCAATCTCCCAGCAGGAAGCGAATTAAGTCTATGGCGTGCGAGCCTAAGTCGTAAAGCGCACCGCCACCGCCCTGTTTTTTGTCGAGTCGCCAACTCATGGGGCGGTTGGGGTCAACGTATCCAGAATGCAAATACGCCACGCGAAAGCTCATCGATTGTCCGAGAAACCCCTCCTCGACCAACTGTTTCGCGCGTAACATCGCCGGCGAAAAACGATTGTGAAAAGTAACCTGATGCACTACTTTAGCTTTCTCCGCCGCTGCCAACATCACTTGTGCTTCAGCTAAATTTATCGCCATCGGCTTCTCACAATAAACGTGTTTGCCCGCGCTAACAGCATCCACGACAATCTCCTTATGAAGATAGTTGGGCACACAGCAGTTGATAAGGTGAATATCATCTCGTTCCAGCAACTTGCGATAATCCGTTGTCCCAAATTCATATCCTGCTTGCTCAACTGCTTCTTGGGATGTTTTTTCATGAGCGGTGCATACGCCCACTAATCGAATTCTCGCCGGCGGAGGTGAATAACAAAATGGAATGCTCATGTAAGCATACGTGTGCATTTTGCCCATAAAACCGTAACCCATCATGCCAACGCCGAGTTCTTTGAGCATCAGAAATCCTCCTTCTTGCCCTCTTGCCATTATTTACGTGCGTTTGAAAGGTTCAAGACTCTTTTTATCAAGATAAAATAAAGCAGTTGGTACATCCATCCGTGTTCTCTGTGCCACAATCTCATCCATTACTTTGTAAATAGAGGTTGGTGGTGGCAATTCCTTTACGGAGATGTCCCATCGCGTCCCTGCGCCTACAACGCGTGCCAAAAGCGCTGCTACAACCAATGGCTGTTGCCATATCTCCAACAAAAAGGTAGGAAAATGTACTTTCTCCCAATCTAAAGGGTCTTGTAATTCCCGGACAAAAATATCATGTGCCATTTCACCATGTGGTGCATCTGCTACCTCAAAAAGCATCGTAATCTTTGGGCCACCAAGCGCTACAATCGCTTCATCTATCCATTCTAATTCACTCCAATAGATATGGCGTTTATGGAACTTTATCCCGTAACCATACCGCAGCGCTAATTCGGTCAGTTTCACAGAAAACTCATCCCGTTTAGGGCCTGCTGCTTCGCAATCCCAATGGGCACTCTCGTGAAGTTTTAAAATTCCTATAAAACATAAACTCATCAAGTATTCCTCCTCAAAATTTAACAGTTAAGGAAGGAAAAGCAGAGGAGAATATTGTACTTTCTCCATTCCATCTTTCCTTCCTTTTCTGGTGTTTAATAAATAATTATGGGGAACGAAGCTAAATAGCTTTGCTTCATAAGAAGCCCCCAGAATAATCTGGACGTTCCCCAAATTGATAGGCGCCGATTTTACACTTAGGAACACGAGCCTATACAGTTGAAATTGACTCTACGTCAGCGGTGGTTATCTTCTCTTACCGCCGCCTTGCTTTTTTTGTGTGCCTTTTCCCGACTTGCTCTTCTTTTTCTCCATTTTTTTGCCCATGATATTTTTCCCCTCCTATAATTGATTTTCTCGGAACTTTCTGCGTGTTTTACGAAGTAAAAACGTCCTCACTTTTTGTGGCATAGAAAAATACGCGGAGAACCCACCCCAAAGCGGTAATACAGTGTTTTCTACAATTCTGGCGATTCCTTTGGAACACGCCTATGCGAGCCTTTCAGGAGTGACTGTTCACTGGTATTTGTCACTTGTCTCCTGCCGTAAAACATCCTTCAAGGTACTATCAATCTGCCGCTTCGCTCAAGGGCAAGATTTTTCGTTAAACTGTTCCGAGGTATTTTAATTCTATCATTTTTAAATCCTAAATTCAAGCAAAAATTCAATAAAACACACGAGTTTTTCAGTTATCAGAAGATAAGGCGTGACATTCGTGGCCGTTAAGAAAAGAGTTAACCGCAGAGAACGCAGAGAAGGCGCAGAGCACACGGAGAAAAAAGAGTAAGAGAAAAATCTTTGTGTTCTCCGCGCCTCCGTCGCGAACTCTGCGGTTAACAAAGGATTAGACGCTAACTGAAAAAGTCGTATAAAACAGAAATTCCTCAGTGTTTCTTTTGATGGAACTTTTCTATTCCAATTATTTCTTTTAATCACCCACCCCTACCCCCTCCTACCCACCCCCGGCCCCTCCCCAGAGGGGAGAGGGGACTTTTCTTTCTTAAAGAAAAGTTTGGAAGAAAAATTTGGTAAAATTATAACTCATCCACATTTGCCCGGATTTTTCTGACAGCTTCAGCGATATTGTCCATATCATTCTTAGTTCCCAACAATACCGAGTGTCCAAACGTGACTGTTTCATTTCCCGCATTTTCAGCAACCGGGCAATGAACTTTGGCGTAATCAATCCGTCCCAAGTGTGGAAACAACTTAGTGTCTATGGCAAATAGCGCGTCTTTGTATACCGGTCCGAAGAGTCCGTCGCTTACTGGGATGCCTTCTGCTCGCATCGCTTCGACAAATCGCCCTACTGGTTGATGGTTGAACGCCTTCTGGTCATAATTGAAAACATAAGCATAATAGGATTGTTTGGTGATTTGTGGATGCCGCTTTAATGGCTGTATACCATCGATTTCAGCGAGTTGTTTGGTAAGATAGATGGCATTTTCATCGCGCCGCTCAACTTGTCCAGGAAGTCGCTCTAACTGCGCGAGTAAGATAGCGGCTTGCATTTCAGTTATTCGGTAATTCCCGCCAACTACGTGTTTGGCGGTTTCGGTTCGCGTTCTGCCACAATTTTTGAAAGAATAACAACGTTCAGCCAATTCGTCGTCATTCGTCGTGATAACTCCGCCTTCGCCGCAGGTGATGGGTTTGCTTTGTTGTAGGCTGAACGCGCCCAGATTGCCGATTGCGCCTGCGCCAACACCATTCCATCGCGAACCGTGAGTGTGCGCGCAATCCTCAATGACTCGCAAATTATGTTTTTTAGCAACCTCCATTACACCATCCATATCTGCCATACAGCCGAACAGATGCACGGGAATGATAGCACTGGTTCGGCCTGTTATCGCCGCTTCTAGCAATTTTGGGTCAATACAGTAAGTATCCGGTTCAACATCTACGAATACAGGCACTGCACCGACATACACGATACAACTTGCAGTTGCGATAAAAGTCTCAGCGGGAAGTATGACTTCATCGCCAGCGCCAACACCTGCTGCCCTCAACGAAATCTCCAACGCCGCTGTCCCACCTGTCACACAAAAGCTATATTTTGTCCCGATAAATTCCGCAAACTTCTGAGCAAATTCCAATTCCTTTTGCCCATCATAAGACCAATTGCCGCTACGCACAACCTCGGAAACCAATTCAACTTCTCGCTCATCATGCACAGGCCAACCCGGCCAACCTTCTGTTCTAACCGGCTTACCACCCGTGATTGCCAATTTTCCCATTGTAATACCCTCCGTCAAATTATTTAGAGCCGCTGATTGTCAGAAAACGCTGATTTATTGGGTCCCACAATCAGCGTTCTCTGTAAATCAGCGGCTTATATTCTTCATCAGCGTCGTCTGGTAATCAGCGGCTATATACAATATCACCACTGTTCAAACTTGTCAATATTATTTGGAAAATAAAAATCTTGCGTTATGACTCGAAATCTGTTATCCTTTTTTCCAAACTTTTTCTTTTCTTTGTTTTTCACGTATTATTTCGGTAATTAACTCTGTCGCCTCCCATGAGATGTGCACTTAGGATTAGCTGTCACTTTTTCTCTTTTTGAGTGGTATAAGAAATGCTATCATCGTGCTATTTCCGTTCATTTTTCTCTAAGGAGGGAGACTAATGAGCCGCTGGTATAAAGATGGTTTAAGACTCAAGCATATAAAAGAAAAAGCAATTCCATAGTGTTTCTTTTGATTAAACTTTTCTTTCCCCCTTAATAAAGGGGGGAAGGGGGGTTGTTAAAAGAAAAGTTTGGAAGAAAAAGTTCCATCATAAAGAAAAGAAAAGGATTAATTTCTTTTTTGTATGAAGAAACGACTTCAAGAAACATTCAAAATAATCAGAAAACCTGAATATCGCCTCTACTGGGCAATTGTCGCCATCTGCGGTTTTGTGTTTGCTTTAGCGTTATCGTTGGCGCTAAAGCGCTATTTTCATTTTGAATTTCATGACCGTTCGGGAATTGTCTTGTCCGTTCCGACACCAATTCCGAAAGTTATTGTCGGAACGGACAAAAATATTGTCGGTTGGGTTTCCGTCAACAAATATCCGAAACAACAGGAGATGTTCTACTACGTTGCGGCTTTGGTTTTTATGCCGATGTTCACAGCTTTTTGTTGGTTCCTCTGGATGGCGTATTCGGCAGCGACTGCGGTTTTAACTCAAAACCCGGTGCAACGAATCTTGAAGCAGAGCGCTTTCAACTATATCCCATTATTATTTGTGCTCAAGGATTTATTCCGTCCTGAACTTTCTGTAGGTCAATTGCTCTGGATACCGATTGGATTGGTCGTGATTGCGAATGTCGGCTTGCTTTGCTATAATTTTATTCCTTCCAAACTGCATCAGGATGAGAGACAAATATCAGGAAATGAAAAACAAGAGGTAGCTGAATTCGCAAGAATTCGGGTAGATAGGCAAGCCCGAACTTTGGCAAGTTCGGCTACCAATCAGCTAATTAACGCCGCTGGGACTGTGTTAGCTTCGGGCTTGTGTCTTGGATTTTACGTTTTGATTGTTTATCCTCCTGATTCGCTGACGTTTTGGCATAACCTGAAGATTTTGCTCATCACGACTTTCGGCGCGTTAGCATTTTGGTGCGTCTATTCTGTGCTGATAAATCGCATCCGACATCGCCGGTTTCAGGATGCGCTTGCCGATGACGCTTATGCTTATGTTCCCGCAGTGTTGCTTTTAGCGATATCGGTATTTTATCCTTCAGGACAACTGACTCTACTTATGCTTTTCGCGCTTGGGTTTGTCGGCATGAAAGTATTCGCGCTACTCGCACCGCAAAGACTGGATAAACTCCATCCTAACCAACTTGCACGGCGATTGCTATCGTATCTGATGATTCCCGCGTTATTTTATGTCCTCCTCTACGGCAAAGGAAGTGTTCATTGGGAACTTGATTTATTTCACGAAGGCGAACGTCTTGCACCACTGAATGAACTGCTGCATGGAGGCATTCCGTTCCGCGACATCTATATTCAACATGGGCTGTTCCAGAATGCTTATCGACCATTGCTCGCCGGCAAGCTATTCGGTGAGACATTGGCATCCGTGAGGTTTTTGGAAGGATTGTTTGGGCCGTTGGGATATGTATGTGTTTATCTGCTTGGTTTACAGGTTTTCAAAAGCCGCCTCGCCGCTATGCTTGCGGTATTTATCGTCTCCGGACAAGATTTTTGGGTTTCTGACCGGCATGGTATATTTTTAGTCAACGTTGCGCTGGTGGCAAATTACATCACTACGCAACGCGACCGCGGATTATTCGCGGGTTGGCGACCTATTTTCCCGCTTCCGTTATGGCGGGGAACTGTAGCTTCATGTTTGGCTTTTGGATGGAAACTAATCCTCGCTGGCATCGTCACGAGCCTCGCATTTTTTTATAGCACCGAAATGGGAGTTTACGCTTTTATCACCTGCGGTTTGTTTTTATTTCTCCTTGGCTTCACGCAAAAAGGCGTCTCCGGGCAAAAACGACCATTACCTCTTATTTGCTACCTCGCGGGCGTATTTTTAGGCGCGCTGCCGTTTGTCGTATATTTTGGATTGCACCGCGCGCTTGATGACCTCGTCCGCAATTCATACGTCCAGCTTGTCTATCAGATTCCGACCTGGGGGCTTCAGTTTCCGCCGCTTTCATCGTTTTTAGTTCAACTTAATGCAGAAGGGCTAAAAAGTTTTCAAAGCGAAACATTCCGCTGGTATCTGCCTATACTGTTCTATTTAATCGCTGCAACCTATCTGCTCCATCGGGCATTGCAGGGAATCTTTTGGAGTTCCAAATCCAGCGCCAAATTGCTTCTGTTGTTGTTGGCTGGTATTACTCTTTTTCGCACCGCGCTGGGTAGGTCAGATAGCCCACACCTCGTCTACGGCGCAACCATGATGTGGTTCATCTGGATTTTCTTTTTAGAGCGCGGTATATTTTGGATAGTACAAAAGAGCAAGGGTGCAAAGAGGCTAATTAGCCATCTTGCCATCTTGCCATCTTGCCATCTTGCCATTTTGATTCCCTCGGTGATATTTCTCTGGTATATCTCCACCGTTCATCATCCCGTTAAAGTTTTTAAAGACCGGTTAATAGCGCTGACACAATATCGGTCGATTCCGAGAAACGTCCCTCAAACTTTAGAGAGATTAGGAGGTATTCAACTTCCCGAAAACCAGGTTTCTCAAATTCAACAGGTGGTAAAGTACATTCACTCGAACACAGACGAAAATGATACTATATTCGACTTCAGCAGTCAGGGCGCATATTACTTTTTCGCCAAGCGTAAAAGCGCGACGCGGTATCATCAAATAGCTTACGCTGCCACAAAAAGGATGCAGGAGGAAGTCATACGTGATTTGGACAAATCGCAGACAAAACTTGTTATCCTGAGCACTGGTGGGTGGTTTGATAACATTGACGGCATTCTCGCGCCGAATAGGCATCCGCTTATCGCAAAGTATCTTGAGGAACATTACAAGGAGGCGGTCAATATCAATGGGACGATAATTTTGAGTAGGAGGTAAAGGCGCGTTCTCACCGACTGATTGTGCCAATTAGTCAGAGTTTCCACGACTGAACCCCAAAAGGGAAAGGGTTCAAGGGGGGATTTCTGCTCAGAAAACTTATTGTTTGCGTTGGCCTCATCCAGATGATAATGAGTCTCAACTCCGCAATGTTTGTGCGTTGGACTCACCAGACATTCAATTAGAAACGCTTTGTGCGTTGTACTCAGTACATCTTCCATTAGAAACAGCATTGACGAGCACAAGGCACAAACATTGATGAGCACAAGGCACAAAGCCGAGCACAAGGCAAACGACACTTAAAATGGCCATGACATAATCACCCTCGTTCCCTCTCCTACTTTGCTTTGAACTTCGATGTCGCCGCCGTGTTGTTGGATAATTCGCTTGGTGTTGGTCAAGCCTAACCCAGTTCCTTCAGTTTTGGTTGTAAAAAAAGGTTCAAATAAGCGAGACAGGTTTTCTGGTGGAATGCCAACTCCGGTATCTGATATCTCGACCAGAAGTCGGAAGTCGGAAGTCCTTTGCTCGAATAATTTTGTCGCAATAGTCAACTCGCCGCCGTTCGGCATCGATTGTATAGCATTGAGAATCACATTCATAAAAACCTGTTTTAGCTTATCGGCATCTAGCATAATCAACGGAATGTCAGTTGAGAACCGTTTTACAAGCGTAATCTTATGATGGTTTAATTTTGCCTCCATTAAGTTGAGTACCTCAAGTAGCGCAGAATTGACATTACCCATTTGTCGCTTCAACTCCATCGGGCGCGCAAAATCCATCATACTTTTGACAATAGCATTTAGCCGGTCAATCTCTTCGATAATCGAAAGAATATACTTTTGATTTTCCTCACCCGGCTGGACGCGTTTGCGTAACAATTGAACCATCATTTTTATGGCAGATAACGGATTGCGAATATCATGCGCAAACGCCGCCGCCATTCGGCCTGCCGTCGCAAGACGTTCCGCTTCCACCAATTCTTGTTGTGATTGACGCAGTTTTTGCGTCATCTGATTGAAAGCGGCAGTAAGTTCTCCGATTTCATCACGCGTAGTTATTTTGCCTTCCAATTCCCCCTTACCAAAGGGGGTTAGGGGGTTGTTTTCTAAATTACCTCCCGCCACGTTTTGAGTGATGCTGACCAAATCTTTGACCGGGGCAGTGATATTTTTGGCAATGAAATGTCCCACAAGTGCGACTAAGAGAATGCCAGAAACTGCAACCAAAATCATTGTCCAGGTTACCTCCCTCTTAGCGGCGGCGATTTCAGACATCCCACGCATCAAGGTATATATACGGTCATACATATCCAAAGGATAATGGATAACCTTGTACGGCTCACCTCGAAAAGTGATATCCATGATAATCGGTTTATGTCCAGATTTCGCCAGGATTTCCCTGGCTTCCTGTAACTTCACGGATTTTGTCATCTCATCACTGTACCCGACTTCCAATGTTGTGCTCAACACGCCGTTATCCTGGCTAAACATGACTATCTCGACACCAAAAGTTTTCTTAACTTTATCGATTTCAAACTGATAACCTGTTTTAAAAATCACCTCAAGCCATTGTACCGTCTCCTGAGTGATTTTTTCATCGTATTTTTTATTAAACAGAGTGATAGTTATGAAAGTTGAAACAACCATGACCATCACGAATAAAAGCGTAAACGGCACAACAATTTTGTTCTGTATACTGTATTTGCGCATAAAATCACCGTCCAGAAACCCGTTTTCTCGGAGAAAACGGGTTTCTTAATATAGTTATAACTTATTTTACAGAGTTTCGTCAAGCCAAACTTTTCTTTTAACAACCCCCCTTCCCCCCTTTATTAAGGGGGAAAGAAAAGTTCCATCATAAGAAACACTATGGAATTTTTGAAAATTTTCCCTATACACAGACCAGGAATTGTGATATAATAAAGTGAAGCGTGAAGCGTGAAACGTGATTAAATTATCACTTATCACGTTTCACTCATCACTTATCACGTTTCATGTTAAGGTGACCGCTGTCATGAAAATTATATTATTTCTCTTCCTGATATTATCATTGAACACACTGCCATCTTATGCTACTGATATACAAGGCGAAATCGGCAAAGATACCTGGTGGACAGAGGATAGTAATCTATATGTCATTAAGGATACCGTAACAATTAGTGAATCAGCAAGATTAGTCGTTGAAGAAGGTGTGCAGGTGCATTTTGATAAAGGCTGTGGATTGGTTGTCAATGGTGCTTTAATCGCGATAGGTAGCGCTGATAAACCTATAGTTTTCACCTCAAGTGCGACTATTCCTGCAAAGGGCAACTGGGAAGGGATTTATTTCACCGATTCCAGCCAGGATGAGGTGTGTATTCTGGGGCATTGTATAGTCGAATATGCACAGGTTGGCATTCGGTGTCAAGACGCATCACCGAAGATTTTTGATAGCATTGTCCGAGAAAATCTCCAGTATGGCATTCGGTGTGAAGATAGCAGTCCAATTTTGCTACATAACATTATCTCTGAGAATGGACAAACAAATCCCCCAAATCCCCCTGCCCCCTTTAGAAAAGGGGGATACCCTTTACAAAAGGGGGGTACAATAGGCGCGGGGATTTCACTTTACGGCCCCAAGACAACGCCCGTAATTTCTTATAACATCATCTCAAATAACTATGGCGAGGGGATTGTTGCCCGATATATGACTGCTCCTCAAACTGTGAATTTCAATACTATCGTCAACAACTTGACGCACGGAATCTACTACATCGACCAAAATCAGTGGCAGGAAATAACCAACAACAACTTCTACGGCAACCGCCAGTATGACATCTACAACAGGCAAGCGACTAACGTAAACGCTCCCAACAATTACTGGGGGTTGGATACCACGCTTGAATTAACCAGGGTGAAAGCTGCTTCTGTCACCCCGTTAGAAAACCATAATGTGCTAAATTCAGAGTCTAATAAAGTACGGTTTTCTAACGGGGTCAATCTCACAAGGCTTTACGATTATTTCGACCAGGATAGATTTGGCAAAATTATCTATGACCATTGGCGGTCTGAGTATATCGACATTGAAAAAGAATATAGCAATCATAAGCAAGAGCTCACAGATTTGTATCGTTTGGGTAAAATTAGGCAAACAACATCTCATCGCACGTCGGCTAATTATTCCCAATTCCTCATTCCGAATTCCGAAATCCGAATTCCGAAATCCTCATGGTCGCGTGGGTATATTGTCTATGTCTACTTAGGTGGAGATAAAGTGCTCATCGACCATAACAAATCGGACAATATCGAAAATGGGACGACTTATGAAGTTCAGCGGGATGGCGTGAAAATTGGCAAGATTAAAGTAATAAAGCTTTATGAAAAAACCGCCGAAGCAACTGTTATAAACGCTCAGAAACCGTTACAGGGGGGTGATAGAATAACCATTGAGCCGATTGTCGTCCTCAGTGATGAATTATGGTTAACGTCAATGCGGAAGAGCGATGCTTGGAAATCTTATCAATTACCCGCATCCGAAAGGCGTTACTGGGAGTCTGCCGAAATTCCCAAAGATTCCGAAGCTAAACCGACGGAGGCGATGAGGGAATTTATGAAGAATAGCGGCGCAAAAATAATTTGGAACCACTCTGCGCTTGGTCGGGGAGAAGTGTATTTTCGATATAACTTCGAAGTCGGCCAACAGCCATCGGAAGCGATTCTAAGAGTTATTGCGGCAAATCCTTACGAGATTTATTTGAATGAACAGTGGGTTGGAAATGCAAAGAATAACGAAATCGCTGAATTTAACGTGGTAACTCAGTTAGTATCCAAAGTTAATGTGCTTGCTATTATGGTTGACCGAAACACCGGGGCAAATACACCAGTTGGTTTGTTGTGTGAATTGGTAATTCATTGAGAGAGAAGTCAATGTATTCAAATAGGAGGAAAAATCATGTTAAGAAATATTTTTAGACAGCGTAAGCGTCAAGAAGAAAAAGAACCAGAAGAGCCGGAAGTTGTTCAAGAACCAGAATCGTTGGTAGAAGAGGCAGCACTGATAAAAGTTGAAGAGACTGCGGAACCAGAACTGCAGAAGGTAGGATGGTTTCAACGTCTAAAGACCGGACTTTCTAAGACACGAAAGAACTTGACAGGCCGAATCAGCACACTTATCAGTAGTAAAAGAAAGATTGATGATGAATTGCTCGAAGAGATAGAAGAGATTTTAATCCAGGCGGATGTGGGGGTAAACACCACTTTAAATCTGATGAATAGAATTCGGGAAATTGTGCGAGAACAGGGTATGGAAGACTCTTCGGAACTTGAGGAAATTCTAAAATCGGAGATGCTCAAAATCTTAGGCGAGGAAGAATATGCGATTAACGTTGATAAATATAGACCATCTGTCATTATGGTGTTGGGGGTCAACGGCGTGGGCAAAACGACCACCATTGGCAAACTTGCCGCCCGGTACAGACGGCAAGGTAAGAGAGTTCTGGTCGCAGCGGGTGATACATTCCGCGCCGCCGGCGTTGACCAGTTGGACATCTGGTGCAACAGAGCAGGAGTGGAATTAATTAAAGGCAACCAGGGTTCTGACCCCGCCGCAGTGGTTTTTGATTCCATCCATGCCGCGCAAGCGCGGAAAGCAGATGTATTGATTGTTGACACTGCTGGACGTTTGCACACGAAAAAGCCGCTGATGGAGGAATTAGCGAAAATTGGTAGAGTGATGAAACGCGAGTTGCCCGGCTCTCCCCATGAGGTTTTACTGGTGTTGGATGCAACGACAGGGCAAAATGCCATAACGCAGGCTAAGATGTTCAATGAAGCGGTACCGATTACTGGTATAGCTTTGACAAAACTTGATGGCACAGCCAAAGGCGGCATCGTAATCGCAATCAAAGATGAGCTGGGCGTTCCGGTAAAATTAATCGGTATTGGTCAAGCAATTGACGATTTGCGCGATTTTTCGGCGAAAGATTTTGTCGAAGCGCTTTTTGCGGAGGGGCAATAACTATGTATTCAGGTTTAGAAACCGAGTTTTTTGGAAAAACTCGGTTTCTGAACAGGAGGAAATTACAATGGAATTACCGAAATTATCTGAAACGACAAGGATTCAGGATAATAAATTTTTGGAATTACCGACTTCCGAAGTCGCCATGGTCGAATACACAATGAAACCATTTCGTCTTTGCGAATCGAATTTGACAAAAATTGAAACGCGATTATTGGAAAATAATAACAAAGCACTGGTAGATGACTTTATGGAGACATTGCGCTATGCGTTATTATCAACTGTTGCTGTCAAAGGAGAACAAATTGACAAAATCATTCTGCGAGGTGGTATTCTCAGGGATACAATGAATCTTTCTGACCCCTTTTCTTTAGATATTGAGTTATTAATCATTTTACTGAGCGAATCTTATCCCCTGGCTGAAATGACCTTTGAGCTTGCTGACTACATTTATGGTGAGATCTTGGATAAAAAGCGTATTCTCTTTTTCTGTACGATACTATCGCATACAGAGTGGAAACGCATGAAACCCTTTGAGAATAACGAATACTTAATTTTAGTGGAGGGGGAACGTGCCTTATAAAACAGCTTATATTACCATCAGCAAGCGGCATCTTAAGATGGCAGAAGTTCTTCAAACAGCATGTTTATATGAAGGTGTTATCTTTCATGTTTACCATGCCTTCGAAGCTATTTGTTGCGCTGGATTGGAAGAGTTATCTGATGGTATGGAACATGACCGACGTCTGTTGGTGTTTATCGACCAATACCCAGATGGACCACTCAGGCAAAAATTTTTTCAAGTCTACTATGCTCTTGCTTCTTTGACACATAGCAGAACACCCGTCGGAACTCGCAATAAAGCTCTGTATTATGAAGATAGAATTGAACCCCACAAACGATTTCAAGCAACGGATGCGAGAAAGGCGATTGAACGCACCACAGAAATTGTGGAGTTGATTATTTCTGAGATATAGCTTCAGGTATTCCATCTTAAACTAAACTACAAGATGAAAAGCACCTATTTTTCATAAGGAGAAAAATTATTATGAGCGAACTAAGATTTGAAACATACAAAATGCCCGCTGCTCGCCTTGGTGCTGAAAACCCGCTGCCACCATTGGATGGATGCATGCCGCATCGTCTTCAGGATGATTACGGCCGCACGCGAAAAGAGCGGGAATTCACGGCAGTAGTGTTGGAAAATGAGGTTTTGCGCGCCACGTTCCTGACGGAAATCGGCGGCAGACTGTGGTCGCTTTTTCATAAACCGTCCAATCGCGAGTTGCTCTATGTGAACCCGGTGTTCCAGCCGGGAAATTTAGCGATTCGTAACGCCTGGTTTAGCGGCGGGGTAGAATGGAATATAGCAGTTCGGGGCCATACCGCCTACACTTGTTCTCCGCTGTTTGCCGCGCGGGTACAAGGGGATGATGGTTTACCGGTCTTACGAATGTATGAGTGGGATAGGGTTCGCATGACGCCCTATCAGATCGATGCTTTTCTTCCCGATGACTCTAAGTTTTTGTTCGTGAGGATTCGAATAATCAACCCAAATGAACACGAAGTTCCCATGTACTGGTGGTCAAACACCGCGGTACCAGAGACGCCGGAAGTGCGCGTCTTAGCACCGGCGGAACAAGCTTACAAATATGGCTATCAGGGCAAAATGATTCAAGTTCCCATTCCAATATCGGATGGGGTTGACCTATCATACCCAACAAACTCCAACCGGTCAGCAGACTGCTTTTACTGCATAGATGCCAATCAGCAGCCCTGGGTAACAGCACTTGATGGACAGGGACGCGGACTTATACAGACTTCCACTGGCCGGCTAAGAGGGCGCAAGCTGTTTGTATGGGGCATGGGACCCGGCGGACGACATTGGCAGGAATTTCTATCAGTTCCAAATGCGCCATACCTTGAAATCCAGGCTGGTTTAGCACGCACGCAGTCTGAATATATCCCTATGCCAGCAGGCGCGGAATGGACGTGGTTAGAGGCTTATGGCTTGATGGAGGCTGACCCTGAAATGGTTCATAATCCTGACTGGAAGACAGCCTATCAGTATGTGGATAGAGAATTGAAAAAGATGATGCCTCAAGACCTCTTAGAAACGAAACTACTTGACAGCAACGATATGGCAAATAGACCACCGGATGAAATCATTCAACGAGGTTCTGGATGGGGCGCGCTGGAATTCCATCGGAGAGAGCGCTCTGGGGGAAAGCCATTTTGTCCTCCATCTATGGTATTCGACGATGCTTCACTCGGAACTGACCAGGAATTATGGTTGGATTTATTGGTGAATGGAGCACTGCCTTACACCAGGCCGACGTCCCCGCCCGGCGCATGGATGGTGCAATCTGAGTGGAAAAATCTTCTGGAAGATTCTGTAAACGCAGGACGTAGCGACCACTGGCTGACATGGCTACATTTGGGCGTCATGTACTATAACGAAAGAGACAGTGATGCTGCAACGCGTGCCTGGGAGAAATCTTTGGCGCTTGAGCCATCGCCATGGGCATACCGCAACCTGGCTGTATTAGCAAAGCATGATGGACGGTCAGTCGAAGCGGCTGACCTATTGCTCACCGCATGCCGGATGGTGCCGCAAGTACCCAGTTTAGCCCTGGAGTGTTGTCAGGCATTGCTCGAGGCTGAACGTCCACAGGACATGCTAAACTTTTTAGATAATCTTCCGCGCCAGATACGCGACCGCGGACGTATGCAAGTCATGGAAGCGCGTGCCGCTCTGAAGATGGGACATCTGCAGAAAGTCGAAGAAATCTTGCAGGGCCGCCCATCAGTGCCAGATATCCGCGAGGGCGAAGTTACTCTTAGCGACCTGTGGTTTGAAATGCACGAAAAGCGCATAGCAGCCGCGGAGAATATAGCCATTGATGCTGAACTCCGTCAGCGTGTGCGCAGAGATTATCCACCACCATCATGGCTTGATTTCCGTCAAGCTACATGAAATTTTCGGCATGTTTCACTAAGGAGTGGATAACTTGGAAAAATTGGATGAACTCTTAGTTTTAGCTGGCATACCTAAGTACTCAGACCACAAAGAACTGCTTTTCAAACATCTGATGCGTCTACCAGGGAGGTTATTTTTAGATAGAATGATTGCGGTAGCGCAGGTGCAAACGCCAACGGATTGGTTGATGCGGAAAACGTATCTGCTGAATAAGTACAAAGAGATTTTAGGCGAGTTTCCGCCGAAGACGCCGTTGAATCCCAAGACCATAGGAATAATTGAAAAAGACGATTACCTCATTGAAAAGTTAATATTTGAGAGCCGTCCACGGTTTTACGTTACAGCGAATTTGTATGTGCCAAAAGATAGAGATTTTCCGGTGCCGGCGGTGGTTTGTCCATTGGGTCATTGGGAGAAAGGTAAGGCCGAGCCTGAAGTCCAGGCTCGGCTCATCGGTCTGGCGAAGAAAGGCTATGTCGCGCTTGCTTATGACCCCATCGGTCAGGGCGAACGTTTGCAATATTACACTGCTGAATTGGGCAAATCCATCGTCGGTGGTCCTGTCAATGAACATACCATGGCGGGCAATCAATGCTTTTTGACGGGAGCGACTTTAGCACAATATCGCATATTTTTGTGCGTTTTGACAAAAAATTCCGAGTGGGTGTCAAAACGCACAAGACATTTGGGATGGCATCAGAGCCGTCGATTATCTCTGCTCACGAATTGAGGTTGATGCGGCAAACATCGCCTGCACCGGCGCTTCGGGCGGTGGCACGCTGACAATGTATCTTGTCCCGTTAGAAGAGAGGATTAAGGTCTCTGTGCCAGTCGCTGCCATCGGCACGTTACAACGTGGTTGGGAATCAGGCGGTATTTCCGACGCCGAGCAAAATTTGCCCAAGTCGGTGTTGTATGGGGTTGACCACGGCGATTTGCTATCATTGGTCGCGCCACGTCCACTGCTGATTATCCGTGAATGTAAAGATTACATACGTCTGGGCACACGTGACGCCTACTACGAAGCGGAGCGTTTATATCACATCCTGGGCGTGGAAGACAGCATTTGCTTGGTTGAAATCAATGCGGAGCATGGATATAGTAAGGAGATGCGCGAGCAGATGTATGGGTGGCTCAACCGCTGGTTTCATAAAGAGGAGGAAGGTTCAGAGGAGCCACCGTTGGAATTGGAGACCGAAGAAAATCTCAACTGCACAGAAAGCGGACAATTGATGTCATCATTGGAAAATAGCAAGACGGTTTTTGAGCTAAATCAGGCTTATGCTGAAAAAATCTCTCCCACAAGACGAATGCCCCAAGAGTTAGAGGAGTATGCGCAATATCGCTCCGAGGTTAGGAGAAATATAGAAGCGGCGCTCGGATATACCGATGTCGTATGTCCACTGGAACCGGAAATTGTGGGCATCATTGAACGGGATGGATATCTGATTGAGAAAATAATCTACCAGAGTGAATCGGATATTGCGGTTCCCGGACTGGCTTTTATCCCGCAGTACCATACGCCTCCGTATCCTGGGTTGTTGTATTTACATGAAAATGGAAAGGATATTGATGCCCAAGTGGGTGGACAAATCGAGCAACTGACAAAAGCAGGTTATTTGGTATTTGCCATCGACCCCAGAGGCATGGGAGAAACGAAACCAGCACGCGTCAACAATTATGATAAACAAGGGGAGGATAAGGCAAAACGGCAAGACGGCAAGACGGCAAGAGGGCAAGAGGGTAATTCCGAATTCCGAATTCCGACTACCGCTCAACTACTGGGATTCGAGGCTGTACTCGCTTACGATTGTTTGAAGTTCGGCACGACGCTCTTCGGTATGCAATTGCAGGATGTTATCAAAGGTCTCGATTACTTATTCAAAAGGGAGGATTTAAACATAGACCAAATCGGCTGTATCGGCTGGGGCGTCGGCGGTTTGCTGGCACTATACGCTGCTGCCATAGATGAACGGCTTGAACAAGTCGCCGCCATCAACGCGCTATGTTTATATAAGTCGCTATTAGATAGTCCGTTATACAGCTATCATTTCAGCACTTTTATCCCCGATGTCATCAGGCGCTTTGACCTTTGTGATGTCGCGGCATTAATCGCACCGCGGACGTTGATGTTGATAAATTCTGTGGATGCTATGAAAAATCAAGTCTCACAGGAGACGCTTGAAAAACACTATGCCTGGACGCGAAAAATATACCGGTTTTTGCAAAATCCAGAGGGTTTGATGATACTATCAGCTAAAGCCATAGAATACCCGGAGCGTAATGAAACTCTTTTGAGAGGAATGGAAGGAAGGGGGGAATGGAAGGATGGAAGGAAAGCCTGTCGAAAGCAGACGGGCCGGGAATCGGAAGTATCTCGTTCCTTCCACCTTCCGTTTGGAGGTGCTGCTTCATGGATAAGGAAAGATGTATTGCAATTGCCCGGGCGGAAGCGCTGAAACTGGCGATGGCAAGAGGAGATGTCCTTGGCGTGTTTATCTGTGGTTCGATCGCGGGCGATAAACCTGTAACTTATGCTGATGTGGATTTGCGTGTCCTCTTAAATTCCGAGATTAAACCGCCGACGACGTGTACGTTCGTAGAAGGCGTTCCGTTGGAATGGGTTTACATCCCGAAAAGCATATATGAGCATTTAGAAGATGTGCTAAAAACCCCATTTTTACCGTTGGAATTAGCCAAAGCCATTATCCTGTATGACCCAACGGGATTTCTGGGAAATCTCAAGATGGATGTGCTAACGGCATATAGGTACCGCTCTCATGTCATCGCAAGAGCGCAAAAGTTGTTGCATGCTGCGAAAGAGATGTATAAGCATGTCAGGCAGAATTTCGAGACGGGGCAAGAGGTATCGCCATGGGATTTGCGATGTGTCATCTTCTGGACGGGTGAAACGCCGCCGTTGTTATTGAACGAGACACCAAATCATAAGAAAATGTTTGTGAATCTCAAAAATATCGCCCAGCAGTTGGATTGCCCTATGCTTTATCCAATGGGATTGGAAACTTTAGGCGCTGAAGACATCACAGCGGGCGAAGCGATAGGTTTTCTGATGGACACACTGGATAGCATTGATTATGTAAACACCGTCGGACAGATACGACATTTTCACCTTTCGATTGAAAAAAGAGAATATTGGGAAAACGGCATCCGGGAGCTAATTGACCAGGGTTATTATCGAGAATCAGTATGGCCTATGTTGACTATCATCAGTTCCAGTGAACCCCTCATCCGACAAAGCCCCCCTTTGAAAAAGGGGAGTAGGGGGGATTTCGAATCTAAAACTTATAGGGCACGGTGTCAGAGATTCCTCGACCGCTTAGGATTTATCAATCCGCTCGATGTGGAAAGGAAGTTAAATCTTGCAGAAAATTGGATGCAACAAACGGAACAGGTGATTGAAAAGGTAGAAGGGACCACAAAACGGGCAATAGTGTTCAAGTGAAACGTGAAGAGTGAAACATGATACGTGAAGAGTGATAAAACCTCATATCACGTATCACGCATCACGTTTCACGTTTCACGGGAAATGTGACAACCCCCTGCCCCCTTTGATAAGGGGAACTATTTTCTGAAACATGCCAAATTTTTCTCTCGTATCTCTTACCACCGCAAATCTGTAGGACAGGCTCTTAGAGGACGAATAGAAGTCTGCGGGTCTGAATTTTGTCGTGGCATTACAAATTGCCATATCAGACGCTCAAATCTCGACTCGTAGATTAAATCATATTTGTCCATCATATCCGGGATGAGATTTTTCGCCTGTTCTCTCGTATTTTCCGCCAATTCTATAGCCTCTCTCAAACTCAACTCGCCCCAGCGCAATTGCTCAGATGTCTTATCGACAAGTTTTTTTAATTTGGAAAGAATAACGTCTTCCGATTCCATTTCTATCAACTCTCCTATGATTTCCTCTTTTTCCAATTTTCTTATGCACTCGCTACTTCCTCGACAGCTTCTCCCCCTTTATTAAAACCCCTCTCCTGTCCCCCCGGAGGGGGGAAGCCTGGGGTCGGGGGCATTGGCATCCTGTTTGAAAACTCCTTATTTATCCTTTCTTTCCCATGTTCATCTTAACATCATACTCCGAATCCCTGTAATTTGTCAAGGCGACAATCAAATTCGACTCTTGCAAAAACTCGGATAATATAATATAATTGATGACACTTGCGACCTCGATAGTTTTCCAAAGTCACTTGCATTTTATTTTCGGAGAAGCACTGAAACCTGTTCCGGAATCAATAAAAATTTGCTATTATTTTAACCTGAGGATGCTTGCTTTGCCCTCGTATAAAGATTAACAATATTCAAAACCTGAATGGAGGTGAAGTCAAATGTCCTGGATAGGATGGATTATCTTGGTGATTATTGGCGCTCTGATTGGTTGAGCTGGCGGAATAATTGCCCGCGGCGCGGGCGGTTTCATAACGCCGGTGTTGATTGTGGTTGGGATAATTGCTGGCTGGTTGGCAACGAGATTCAGGCCTTTTGGGCCGATGATTAAAGGTTTGTATATTCTCTCTGATTTGATAGGCGCTGTTGTTGCGGTGTTTGTGATTGCGATTATCGTTGCTTGGATAACAAAGTGATATGGCAAGAGGGCAAAGGGGCAAAAGGGTGAAATGGTAAATAGGTAAAATGGCGGTGCATGTTTATGTCTAAGAGACCAAATATTCTACTGGTGTTCTTTTCTGTGACCATATTCGCCTTACGACTGCCAAAATCGTTTTGGGATATGGTTTGCTTCGCTCACTGGCGCCTTCGGCTTACAGTCTGCCCCACCCCACGATAAGGAGGTACATGTAAATGCAACGAATTGCTCTTATTGGATGCGGAAGAATTGCTCCGGCACATTTGGACGGACTGAAATCCCCCCTTTTCCAAAGGGGGGTTGGGGGGATTTCGCGGGCGAATGTCGTAGCAATCTGCGATATGAATGAAAAGCTCCGACAAGAACGCCAGCACGCCTACAATATCCCCAATGGATTTGCATCCGTGGAGGAACTGTTGGGATGGCATCAATTTGACATCGCCGCAGTTTTGACTCCGCCTGATATCCGCGCTGATGTTTGCGTGCCTGTTCTTAAAGCCCCAAAGCATCTGCTTGTAGAAAAACCGTTTTCACACTCGCTTGCTGAAGCGCGCGCCATGGTTGAGACAGCGGAAAAAGCGGGTGTCATCCTGGCGGTGAATCAGAATTACCGTTGGATACAACCTGCGCCCATTCTAAGGGAACGCATTCTGGGTGGGAAAATCGGTCGAGTCTTGAGCGTATTGCTTGTAGATACAGTATGGCGAGATGAGACAAGCGGATGGCGTAATAAAACCTCAAAATTGGCTCTAAGCGTAACCAAACTTTTCTTTTAGAAACACGAGTTTTTCAGTTATCAGAAGATAGTGCGTCTTTAAGAGCAGATTCAACCGCCGAGAACACAGGGAGGGCGGCGGTTTAGCTTCTAAACGGCTGAACTCAGAGCACGCGGCGAAAAAGAGTCAGAGAAAAGCCTCTGCGTTCTCCGCGCCTCCGTCGCGAACTCTGCGGTTAACAAAGGATTAGACGCTAACTGAAAAAGTCGTATTAGAAAGAAAAGTTTAATCAAAAGAAACACTGAGGAAAAAAGTAATGGGAGTTCATTGGCTGGATAGAATTCGCTGGATTACCGGTGCCGAGGGCGCGCGAATATATACATCTTCATTAGTTAGCCAGAGGTTATCATCTACCGGTGAGGATATTACATCCACAGTAATCACCCGTCGTTCGCATGCTGTTGCTACATTAGTTCATCACTGGGCTTCTCGCTCACGCGGTATAAACAACAGCCTGCAAATAGATGGAACGGATGGAACGGTCATCGCAAAGGGGGCAGAGCTAATCTGGATTGGAAGAGATGGGAAACAAACAAAAGAAGTCTTCTCTCAAGAAGGTATCTCTTCATCCATGGCATCAAGCTGGCTTGAACTTCTCAATGCGATTGATAAAGGACGTATGCCATGTCACAGCGGTAGAGATAATCTATGGACTGTTGCTCTACTGGAGGGTGCATATCTTTCGGCTTCAACGGGTGAGGCTGTGGGAATAAAGGTGTAATCCGCGTCATTCCTACAATTATATCCTTTTTTTAACGTCATTTTTATCCTGTTCTTGCTGATTCTACAACCATTTTAGGAGATAAACCAATGCAAACAGATTTCTATGTATCCACAAACGGAAGCGATTCCTGGGACGGAACAAAAGATAGACCGTTCGTAACACTCACGAAAGCCCGTGATGTTGCCCGAAGTTTGGGAAAGGAAAAAGAAAAGCGAATCGTCCTTCGTGGTGGAAGTTATTTTCTTCAGGCGCCGCTCATTCTGGAACCGCAGGATTCGGGTTTGACCATTGAGGCGATGCCTGGGGAAGACGTCATCCTCTACGGCGGGAAGTTGGTCGAGAGATGGCAAAAGGATGGTGATAAGTTCTGGACCGCGGAAGCGCCTACAACCTCCGGAGTGAAATATGACTTTCGGATGTTGTTAGTGAACGGACGCTTTGGCGAACGCGCGCGTTTGCCAAAGGAGGGAACCTTTACCCATCTAAGCGAGTTTAACGTCCCCTGGATGAGTAGCACTTACGGAGGCTGGAAACGCAAACCGACAGAAGATGAGTTGACAACATTGAATTACAAAGCGGGAGACTTAGGCTCCTGGCTTGAAGTAGCCAATGCCGAGGTCACCGTCTATCATATGTGGGACGAATCGTGCGTTGGTGTAGCTGAACATGATGTCACGGCGCAAACTCTAAAATTATCGCCTCCGTCGCAGCACCCGCCAGGTGCTTTCGGAGTAAAGAAGTACGTCGTATGGAATATACGTGAGGGAATGCATTCTCCCGGGCGGTGGTACCTCGATAAAAACATCGGCAAAATTGTCTATTGGCCTTTACCCGGTGAGGATATGGGCAAAGCTAAAGCAATGGCTCCGACGACCGAGTCTATCATCCATATCGCCGGCAATAAGGAAATGCCTGTTCAGAATATAACTCTGAATGGACTCTCGTTTTCAGTAACCACAACGCCGCTGGAAGCAGGCGGTTTCGGCGCCAACCGATATGTTGGGGCTGTGTTGCTGGATTTTGCCCAGGATTGCAAGCTCGTCAATCTGACTGTAAAAAACGTGGCAGGACATGGAATCAGTGCAAGTGGTTGCAGCAGAATCCGAGTCGAGAACTGTGAGATAGTAGGGACGGGAGCCGGTGGCATCTACGTCGGCGGTCAAGAGGCGGTTATCGAGGGGAATCATGTACACAAAGTCGGTCTCATGTATCCCAGTGCCATCGGCATTTTCCGCGGCGGCCAAAATTGCATAGTGCGCCACAACGAAGTGCATGACACCTCCTACAGTGCCATCAACTACGGCGGCGGCCCCAACTGCATCAAGTATAATCTAATCTACGACGCTATGAAAGTATTGCATGATGGGGCGGGAATCTACGTATTCGGCGGCAAAGGTAGCGTACTTCGCGGTAACTTTATCCGCGATATCATAGACACCGGTGGCTATGGCGCTTCAGCATACTATCTCGACGAGCAGAGTGAAGGATGCGTGGTGGAGGAAAATCTTTCTCTGCGCGTCAACCGACCTTCCCACAACCACATGGCAAGGAAGAACACAATCCGCAACAATATCTTCATTGTTGCTGGGGACGCGAAAATAACTTTCCCCAGATGCTCAGACTATACTGTTGAGAGAAACGTGATTTATGCGACCGGTGAAATCAGCATTTCAAATCCCGATGCTATTGCTGTGTCTTCAGAGAATCTGTTCTATAGCGGAACAGGTAAAATTGAAGGTGTAAAGTTAAAGAAAGACGGCTACGCCGCTGATGGCATTACTGATGGAATTCCGGGGGATAACATGGTGGCTGACCCAATGTTTGTTGATTTGGACAAGGGCGACTATAGATTCAAACCGGAATCTCCCGCGCTGAAGTTGGGAATCAAACAAATCGACGTGAGTAAAGCGGGTAGGTTGCCATAACTTCTAAATTGTGAAATTATATCTGAATGGCACTGAATTATAGCAAGTTTCAGAAAATCCCCGTCATAGTTACTTTGTTAAAAGGAGAAAAGAAGATGAAACAATTCTGCGTAACTACTTCTATGGGCAAACGACTCATTGGCAAGGCGCTGGCCCTTCACCCAGACATAAAGACCGTGCTTGCAAAAGGAACGTTAGTCATTATCGCAGGTACGACCAACGGCTACGTGGCTGAAGAAATCCTCAAGTCTTTGGGGCAGGCTGAAGGGTTTTCGCGCAGCGGTTTTCGTCGCGGTATGACGGCGGCTCCTGGAGCCAAAGTTGTTAAGACCCAATTTCCAGGAGATGTGGTCATAACCGACGGCAATTGGCAAAAGGGCAAGATTATCTATGATGTAGCAGACAATCTCCAGACTGGCGATGTTGTGTTGAAGGGTGCAAATGCGTTCGACAGGCATGGCCATGCTGCGGTGCAAATCGGTCATCCCAAGGGAGGTACAGTTTTCGTAGCGCTCTCCGCATTGGTCGGGCGTCGGGTGCGACTGATTGTGCCGGTGGGTCTGGAAAAGCGCGTACTGGAAGACGTAAACGTGCTGGCACAGCGTTGTAATGCCCCGGACGCAGAAGGTCCGCGTTTGCTCCCCGTACCCGGTGAGATTTTCACTGAACTGGATGCCATTAAGCTGATGACTGGCGCTGATGCCTGTCTGATTGCCGCCGGTGGTATCTATGGAGCAGAGGGCGCCGCCTGGCTTGGTATTACTGGTACTGAAGTGCAGACACAAAACGCCGCTGACCTGATTAAGTCAGTTGCCGATGAACCGCCTTGTATAGCATAGATGGGTTCGTAGTCGTAAATGCGAAACCCGCCGTTATTCTGAGCAGTTACCATAGCCTCTGTTGATGCACATGCAGAAGCAAATCCCCCCTCTTATCCCCCCTGTGTTCGCTATGCTCACCAACGACTTCGTCTTATGGGGGGGACGCTTACTTCTGCACTCCAGATGTCATGATTTATTTAACAGTGCACTTTCTTTTTGCGAATTGGTCAACCTGTTTTTGAAACCTCTCGTTTTTGTCGTATAATAAATTCATACTTTATTTATTACCAAAAGGAGGGAATAAAAATGAGTATCACAAGATTAATCATCATAAGTGCCAGCTTATTCGTCATTGTTCTGCAGTTTACAGCACAAGGTTCAGCCAAAATTGACCCAGAATCCATTGTCGGAATATGGCTGTTTGACGATGGTAAAGGTGCTATAGCCGAAGACCTCTCTGGAAATGGCAACGACGGAAAGTTGATGAAAGAACCTAAATGGGTTGATGGGAAGTTCGGCAAGGCTTTGGAGTTCAATGGCACCGATAATTATGTCGATTTTGGGAGTGGCGCGAGTTTGGATATTACTAATGAGATTACGATTGTAGCCTGGACATTTCCTTCCAACCAGACATTCAATCATCAAGATATAGTTGGAAAACCTTCTGCCTATATCTTAGGCCACATGGACCCTGGGGTAATTGTTCGCTCCTATATCAACGATGGTGGTTGGTTTGGAGTTAATTATTCCAAAGAATTCAACAATTATGTGGATAAGTGGTTCCATTTTGCCTTTACTTATGACCGTTCTGAACTAAAAGTTTATGTGAATGGGACATTAGATGGTAAAGGAGCTCGCGGCGGAGCAATAGTTATAAATAAGAATCCCGTAGTGGTAGCTCACAGCTCAGAATCGCAAGGTTTCAATGCCTTCTACAAGGGCGTTGTTGACGATATAGCGATTTTCAATGCAGCTCTGAGCGAGGATGATATTAAAAGCATCATGTCTCAAGGGCTTTCAAGAGCACTCGGCATGACTGCCGTCTCTCATGCAGGGAAACTAACTACCACATGGGCTACTGTCAAAGTCCAATGACTTCTAAACAGGCAGGTGTGAAGCTTCCCAAACATCCGCTACAATAATGTAGGTGAGTAAGTGGGTAAGTGGGTGAGCGAGTAGTAGTTTACTTTTTATTCCAATTATTTCTTTTGATCACCCACCCCCGGCCCCTCCCAAGAGGGGAGAGGGGACTTTTCTTTCTTAAAGAAAAGTTTGGTTACACCCACTCACTCACTTACTATTTTTAGATGAACTATAACCCTATATGAACTTAAAAAATTGACCAGTTGACGCTTTTTAATGCTTTCCGTATCTGTTCTATTGACAACTTATGGTCGTATATTGTCTTGCCATCTGCGGTATAATCGCATTTTACCGAACCGATTGTCGAAGGCAGTACAAATCGGAAGGCGCCTTTTTTGTCCAAACGGATTCTGCTTATAAGTTCATCGACATTTACGCCATTGGGAAGTTCTGTGGGAAGCCCGGTTCGTTTCAATAAATTGGACTGCCTATCAGCACAAGAAGTATCCGCAAATCCTAAGTCTATCGCAAGTTGCATTGCCGCGACCATTCCTATTGAGACAGCCTCACCGTGGCGAAGTTTAAAATCCATCACTGCTTCCAGAGCATGACCAACGGTATGTCCATAGTTTAAAATTTTCCGCAATCCTGTTTTTTCGAGTGGGTCTTGTTTCACAACATTTATTTTGTATCGGCATGATTTCTCAACGATATATCGCAGGATTTCTGGTTCTCGCTTGAGCAATTCGTCGATATTTTCCTCTAAATACGCAAAAAAGTCCGCGTCCATGATGACACCAGTCTTAATAATCTCAGCAATGCCGGAGCGAAAATCCTCAAGTAGTAACGTATTCAACAGCTTAGTGTCAATATAAATCAGATTAGGCTGGTAAAAAGCGCCGATGAGATTTTTGGCCATTGGATGATTAATTGCCACTTTGCCGCCGATGCTGCTATCGACTTGAGCTAACAAAGTTGTCGGTATTTGAACAAATGCTATCCCGCGCTTATAAATGGACGCAGTAAACCCGGTCATATCTCCTACAACCCCGCCGCCAAACGCAATAATGGTTGAATTTCTATCCATGCCATGCTGTTCCATAGCGCTGATGAGATTGCTCACCCATTCCCAGGACTTGGCTTCCTCGCTATCAGGTATTTGCAATATAATTGATTCAACCGATAGTCGATTAAGAGCTTTTTGAAGAGCGTCGCCATGATTATCCCGAATAACGCTATTTGTTACAACTGCTATGCGGTTAGTTGGCACATGTTCCTGCAATTTATCCGTTAGTTGGTCTAAAATATCTGAGCCTACGTAAATAGGCGTTCCCGGTTGTTCATAGTATATTGACAATGTATCAATGGGCTCCATATTCTACTCCTTTTCATTTGATTGATGAGTGATACGTGATACGTGATGCGTGAATTTCTGTTTATCACTCTTCACGTTTCACGTTTCCAATCCGCCAATTTAAACAGATATTCAATACTACATCAGCATTTGCTCAATGTCAATAACAATTTGTTCTTGAAATTGTAAAATATATATGGCATAATTAATTTTATTCGGATTTCATTCAAAGTCTAATTTTGAACCTACGCAATCATTATTTTGATTTCTCAAGGAAACGTTGACGATTTCAGTGGAAAAAGTCGACCTGCCTGCGCCGCGGGCGTCGCGGCAGGCAGGTTTGAATATCAGAGATTTTTGAGGCAACAGTGAAAAATAAAGAAATATTGTTAGTGGAATTTTTCTTTTCTTTTGATCAAACTTTTCTTTTCTTCCTTAGTGTTTCTTTTGATCAAACTTTTCTTTTTAAAAGAAAAGTTTGGAAGGAGTAGATAAATGTTCACGTGCGATTATCATATTCATACCAATATTTCACAGTGCGCTATGGAAAATATGGAAATGCAACAAATCATACGCGTTCAAGAAGAGCGTGGAATGACGGAAATAGGTTTCGCTGACCATTGTTATGGATTCAGGTATAGGATGAAAAACGTTGAAGAAGCGAAGAAAAAACTGAGCAAATGTGAGACTTCCATCAAAGTACATTTCGGCGTCGAAGCGCATATATTACAATATCGGATGCCATCTATCGGTGTTGAGTTTGCATCTTTTTTTGATTATGTGCTTATGGCCCCAAATCACTATCATATTCCCGGCGTGGCAAAACCTGATGCGAATAAGCCAGGGTTGATAGCCGTTCACGAAATTTATATGTTCGAAGCTACGGTGAACTGTCCTCTGACCGATGTAGTTGCACACCCCTTTGTCTTCTTCCCAAAAGTATTTGGAATAACAGAGGAAGAAATGACCGATTTTTCGTTAGAAATTATGAGTCACATTGATGATAAGCGATTGGCTTCTGCTCTGGATACCGCCGCAGATTTGGGTATTGGAATCGAGTTGAGTCCAAAGTTTATTTCTTTTGGACAAGCTCATTTAGTCGATTTTTACCGATTGTGCTTAGAACATCAGGTAAAGTTATTTATTGGCAGCGGCGCTCACTCTTTTGATGAGCTAAATAAGATGTCATCGTTAGAACCGATTATCTCAGAACTGGGAATCACTGAAAGGCATCTATGGCATCCCCATGAATGGAAGTGGTGAAGGGCTAGCTAAATGGCAAAACGGCTAAACGGCAAGAAGGCTAACTGCCCTTTAACCCTTTGCCATCTTGCCCCCTTGCCGTCTTGCCATTTTGCCATAATTCCAACTGCCCTTTGCCTTTTGGAACAAAAATCGAACACGGGACAATCATTTCTTGCATAGAGATGCCGCCATGCGCATAGCGTCCGGGTTGTGAGGACGGTTTTACTATCGGAAACCACGAAGCGCAATTTTCGCCCCGATTCTCGAAGTCGCCTTCTCTGAAAGCCGAGGCGCCTTTGGTCATTAGATGCGTATTCAACGTTGCAAAGCCGTATTGTACAATTCCTGAACTCCGAGGCATTTTAATGTCGTCCGCGTCAAAGAAAACTATATTTGCTGGTCTGTCCCGACTTTGTCGGGGCAGTTTACCTTGTAAACTGCTGAACGAAGTGAACATATCTGAATATTGCCAAGAGTTTTTCAAGCCAAAGTAGCGTTTATTACCTTCAGTATTTGCCAAAAGAATTGTTTGAGCTTTTCCCTTAATCTCGATTAAGCCATGGTCTGAGAGGATAAAGACCAATGAATCAGATGGAATTCGCTCCAGACATGGTTGAATGATGTCGTCAAAATTGACTAACACCTCTTCGTAGAGCGTCGAGAGATTTTGTTTAGAGTTATGTAGCTTATGGTCGAACAGAGTGAAATTTATAACCTTCACTTTGACTTCAGCATCTTCGATAAGTTGCACGAGTTGATTGAGATTCTGCTCATGAACAGTTATCGCCTGTACCTCGTAAATTTTGCGTTTTGCGAAAGCAAAGGATAGGAGTTTCCACCAATTATCAACGCCCTCCCGATTTTGTCGGGACAGGTCGGATTGGTCTATTACGCCCGAAGCTGGAAGCGTTATGCTTTCATTTGGGAAGAGGCCACTGATGAGGGCGCGGCGGGAAAATTCAGTTGTTGTTGGCAGCGTTGAGAGCAAAGGTACAGTTTTTTCGAGCGCGAATTTGCCCCAAAAGGTCTGAAGCATCCGTGTCTTAATCGCATTCCATCCATCCCACCGCATGCCGTCGAAGAGTATTATAAACGCTGATTGTGTTGGTGTTCGGATATATTCTTCATAAAAAGGCATGAATAGCACATCTAAAAAATCCGTTACCAACAGCGGAATATTTTTTGCGCTTTCCGCCTTCCGCTTTCCGCCTTCCGCCTTCCGCCTTCCTGTGACCCAGTGAATGTAACGCGCTTGTATCAGACGTGCGAAGGCTTCATTGTAACTGGCAAGTAGTCCATCGACTTTTTCGGACATTTGATTAACCAATGCTTCAGGCAGAAGTTCACACCTGAAGTTTAACAATTTCAATCGGTCAATGAGATATTCTAACTTAGAAAAGTATTGGGGATAGATTTCAGCCCACGGTGAAAACTTGAGTTGAAGGTCATTGTTCTGAAGTCCCCCTCCCTTACCCTCCCCGCATGCGGGGAGGGAAGGGGTGGGGGGATGAAGGGGGGGCCGGGGGTGCTTTAGCCAATTTTTCCCCTCAATCTCTCTCAAAAGCCGGCTGAGTTCGACAAGTTTGGAAAACGCGTCGAACGTATCTCGAATCCTGATGTAGGTAGTGTTATCCTGGAGAAACAGATGTTTACGCTGGATATTGTGAAGCACATAATCTATTAATCTTGGCTCCAACAGGTCAGGACTTAAACACAGGCGCTTCGCTAAGTAACGAAGCGCTTCCCGCATGGGAACACAAAAAGTGCGTTCTGTCACTGCAAATTCAGCCGTTTTTTGCAGGTCTATTTCATCAACGCCCACACAACTATCAAATAAACGGAGACGTTGCGGGTCTTGCGTAAGCCAGAATTCCGTTCGTTTAATCTGCTCAATTACACGTTGCTCGTCATTTTTTATCAACTCGCCGCAAAATTGTTTGATATCGGAAATAGGCGTGCTCGCGTATTTCTGCCAAATTTTATCGCCAAAGATATGAGGCAGGAATAAGTCATAATCTCCACGATGTTTATCCAGAGAATTCATTATCCATAAGAAATAGGCAAAATCAAGGTCACCTTCCAACTTTTCCATCATTGGAATTGTAGCTCGTACCCTCCGACTGAGGATGCGCCAGAGTCCTGGATATTTTTCAGAGATTAAATTATCATCCTCATCCAGACCTCTCCAAAGCTCAATAGCATCGCGATTTGAAAGCTCACCGGTTAAATCCACGTTCAGCAGAGCTGAAAGCACAACGTAAGCGCAGTCCGTAGGAGAAATCTCTCTATCGAGTTTCAAGCGAAACTGAATGAGCAGTTCAAACGATTCCCAGAAATCCCGCCCATGCAACTGATTTACTTCACTCGTCCATTGATAGCCGCTTTGAGCAAATTCCAGCATGTCCTCTGGCGTGACTTTGAGATAACTGCTGCGGAAGATGTAGTCCAAAACTTGAATCTCTTCTGCCTCTGATTTCTGAGAGATAATGCAGAATCGCTTCCCACTTAGATCCTTGTATCTTTCCAAAGCATCACGCAGTTGTAGGACATTCTCCCAAAAAACAATCGGATAGTTTCGGTTAAGAATAGTCAAATTGCCATCCTGCGGGAAGAGAGCAGAATAGTCGGCGATGAATATCAAATCCCCAGGAAATGGCAGCTTAGACGCAAGATAATTTTCCAGTAATTTTCGATTAATTAACATTTTTAAAACGTGAAACCAGTAATAAGTAAGTTCTAAAAAAGATTTTCAACTTTTTCACCGCAAAGACGCAAAGGCCGCGAAGGACAACCCCCTTACCCCCTTTAATAAGGGGACGCAAAGGTTTTTCTTGGCGCTATCTTTGCGTGCATCCCCCCGCATGCGGGGGGAATAGAGGGGGGGCACCTTTGCGGTTTCTTTTAGAGATGAATAAAGGTTAAAGTTATTTTTGGGAACTTAGGTAATTTTGATTATTAAACTTATTCCGTTCTAACCGCAGAGAACACAGAGGAGGCGCAGAGAACACGGAGACATTCCTGTTTCTCGCCGTCCTCTGTTCGCTTCGCTCAACAGTTTGCTTCGCAAACCGCCGTCTTCTCCGCGAACTCTGCGGTTAAAGAAAACATCTCGAAAGACGCAACTTTATTTTTCAAAACTACCTAA
>Ga0194125_10000982_pt1 | contig 48561 bp, 43 predicted proteins | sample TA2KigC250mmetaG_FD_148626 | JGI IMG/M metagenome (GOLD analysis project Ga0194125, IMG submission 148626) | Freshwater microbial communities from Lake Tanganyika, Tanzania - TA2015034 Kigoma Deep Cast 250m | ecosystem: Environmental > Aquatic > Freshwater > Lake | place: Tanzania: Lake...
CGGTTCGAAATTCCTCCTGAAAGACCAGGAGATTCATGTCCTCGTAAACCGGCTTGTTTAAAAGCTTTGGCATTCAACATAGTTACATTATTTGCTGAGCAGAGTCAATAGGCCATTGAGAATTTTTACCGGCATACCCTTGGAGATGGGCCGGGCCACCACCCCCACGTCGGCCGCGGCCAGGTAATCCGGCAGCTCGCCGAAGGGGGCCTCCGCGAAGATGACGTCTTCGATGATCCCCAGCTCCCGTGCCTGCGCCTCCAGGGAGCGGCGGTGCTCCGGCATCACCGTGCTGCCCAGGAGCAGCAGGGCCGCGTCGGGGATCCGCCCCTTGACCTCCCCGAAGGCCTGGAGCAGCAATTCCAGTCCCTGGAAGAAGTCGAAGGTGCCGGTATAGATGACCACGGGACGGTCCCCCAGGTGATAGCGCCGCCGCACCCGCCCGCGGTCGCCCTGGGCGAAGAACGAGGCGTCGATGGCCGTGGGCACCGGCGTGATGCGCTCCGGGGCGACCCCCTGCTTTACCAAAAAATCTTTTAATTCAAGGGTGTTGGCAATGACGTGGTCCGCCGCCCGGGGAGGGAAGCGGTCGAGCAACCGGGCCAGTCCCACCGCCAGGAATTGGGGCCGGATGACCCCGTAGCTGGGCAGTTCGTCGCCCATGGTATTGATGGCGTTGTAGATGAGCGGTTTCCCGGTGAACATCTTGCCCAGGATGCCCACCATCAGACCTTCGTAGTTGTGCACGTGGATGACCTGGCAACGGTAACGACGCACCACCTGGAGGAGGGTCCAGGGCAGCAGCAGGTCATAGCCCACCCGCCTCAGGGAGGGCCCCACGGGAATAATGTCGCACCTGGCCGGCAGGGGGCGGTGCAGGCGCACCCGGGGATCCAGGGGGATGTGGTCCTCAAAGAGGGGATAGGTGATGATGTGGATTTCGTGGCCCATCTGGACCAGGGTCTCGCAGATCTCCCGGATAGCCGCCGGCGTACCGTGGTTGGCCGGAAAAGCGCAGGCCACCACCATGGCGATGCGGAAGCGGCGTTCTTCGGGATTGGCAGTCATGAGCACCTCGGCGGCATGGTCCGGCGCCCCGGACCGGGGTGGCGATACTGTGGTTACAGGTATCCCAAGGCCTTGAGCCTGGCCTTGACCTCCTCCTCGTCCTCGGGCGACAACTCCTCCGTGGCCTGGACCGGCGCCTCTTCCCCCCGGCGCAGGCCGCCCCCCAGTTCCGGGAAGACGTTGGCCAGCACCCGGCCGTCCATGGGTGGGGCCTCGTCGAGGGCCTGGAGCAGCAGCACCGTGGGGGCGATGTCCTCCAGGCCGGGCAGAGGCGTCAGGTGGGAGGACGGGGCCACCCCCTCCCCGGCGGCCACAAAAATGCCCAGGTCCCGGTGGCAGGCGCTGCGGTTCACCAGCCAGGTCTCGTCGGGGTCGACAATGGTCTCCAGGGCCGGTGAGCCGGAGGTGGAGCGCAGGAACTGGGGATGGCCCCCGGATTCGTCCGATTCCCAGGCCAGCAGGAGGTCCGGAGCCCGCTCCACCGCCGGCCCCTGGTACAGCTCTTCCTTCCGCCAGACCCGCCGGACCAGGGGCCGCCCCCCCGGGGTGCGCCAGGCCAGGAGCGCCTGCCGCACCTGTTCGGCCAGATTCTCATAATCTTCAGGAGGGATAATGCCCTCCGGGTCCCGTCCTTTCAGGTTCAGGTAAATGGCGGGGAATTGGGGCGGCTCCAGGGAGTAGGCCCGGGTCTGCCGCCAATCCAGGTGGCTGAAGCGGAATTTCCCCTCCAGGGCGGCCACCAGTCCGGTGTGCCGGAAGATGAGCCGCTTGAGGCGGGGCGGCAACAGGCGCACTCCCCAGTCCCGGGCCAGGGCCAGGGCCCGGTGAGTCGGACTCGGCGGCAGGAAATGCAAAAACCCGGCTTCGGCCAGGAAGGCGTTGAGGCGCACCCCCAGGTTGCCGGCCGGGCCCATGCCGTGGTCGGAAACCAGCATGAGCACTGCGTCCGCGGGCATTTCTTCCAGGAGTTTGCCCAGAAAAACGTCGGTGCGGCGGTAGACCTCCGCCACTACCTCCCCCAGATGCGCCTGGGCAGCCGGGAAAAAGGGGGAGGCGGGGTCGTAGAAACGCCAGAAATAGTGGCAGACCGCGTCCGTTTCCCCCACCACGCCCACGAAGCAGTCCCAGGGCTCCCGGCGGTAGGCCCACAGGAAGGCCTCCAGGCGGGCGTCCAGGACCTTGAGCAGGCGCTGGGTGAGCTGCTCGTAATCGACGCCCAGGCCCTGGAGGTTGGCGCCCAGCCAGTAATCCGGGGCGGCTTCCAGCAGCCGCGCCAGAAATTCGGGAGGATGGACCGAAGCCGCGTCCACCGCGCCGCCGCCCACGCCGGGGGCGTCGAAGCCGCAGACCATCACCCCGTTGACGGCCTCGGGCGGGTAGGTGACCGGGACGCCCAGGACGGCCACCCGCCGCCCGGCCTGGCTCAGCAGCCGCCAGAAGGCCGGGGCCCGCCGCCAACTGGCGTTGACGAAACGGATGGCGTAAGAGCCGACCATCTTTTCGGAAAAATCAAAGATGCCGTGGCGCCCGGGGTTGACCCCGGTGGCGAAGGTGGTCCAGGCGGGAAAGGTGAGCGGCGGCGTGGTGGTGCGCAGCGGCGCCCGGACGCCCCGCTCCAGCAGTCCCCGCAAAACGGGGAGCCTGCCCCGGGCCATTTCCCGGTCCAGAATGGCGAAGTCGGCCCCATCCAGTCCGATGAGCACCACAGGCCGGCGCTTTTTCATAAGTACCCTAATGCTTTCAACTTCTTGGCGATGCTGTCCGCCTCTTCGTCGGAATAGGTCTCTTCCGGCTCGTCGGCAGGTGTGAGGACGTCGACGGGGGCGGCCTCAGCGGGGCGGATGCCCCCGCCCTCCTTCAGGGTGTCAGCAGGCGCCCGCCCCTCAAAATGCGCCGGCGCGGGCTGGCCCAGCAGGTGAAAGGCCAGGGGCGCCAGGTCGATGAGGCTCACCCGGGCCGCACTGCGGCCGGCCTGGAACGGTTCGCCCGCAAAGATAAAGACGCCGTCCATCTGGTGGGTGCCGGTCCAGGCCGCGGTCCGGTCGTCGGCGGGGGCGTCCATCAGGACGGGGGCGTCGGCCGGGGCCGGGAAGCTGCGCTGCATGACCAGGCCGTCGCTCCACCAGTCGATGAGGATGTCCGGGGCCAGGTGCACGAAAGGCCCCTGGTAGACCTCCGAGCGGTGGAGTCCCCTGAGACGCAACTGCCGCAGGGCGTCCAGGATCTGCCTTACCACGGCCTCATATTCCAGCGGGTCGGCCACCACCCCCTGGGGGAAGCGCTCCCGGGTGTGGATCCAGTAGCCCAGGGGAATGGCCAGCAATTCCAGGCAGAAGGCCCGGGTCCGGTCCCAGCGGAAGTCGCCCAGGGAGGCGGCCTGAAACTCCCAGCGAGCCCGCAGGCCCGGGAACAGGGCGGCCAGTTTGCCCTTGAGGCGGGGGGGCAGCAGGCGCTTCATCAGTTCGTCCAGCCGCGCCAGGCAGGCGCTGCCCTCGCCGGCCAGGTCCAGGAGACCCAGACGCCGCAGCAGCCGGTTGGGGAAAAAGCGGCGGCGCGAGGTGGCCTGGTGGCCGTGGTCGCTCATCACCAGGACCGGCGTCTCCCCGGGCGCGGACAGGGCCTGGCAGATGCGCCCCACGGCCGCGTCCACGGCGCGGTAAACGTCCGTCAGGGCCTCGGCAAAGGGATGGCCCCCCGGGCCGTGCCGGTGATGCTTCGGGTCGGCGTAATGCCAGAAAAAATGCTGAGCCGTGTCCGTGGCGGTGAAGACCACCATGGCCACGTCCACCGGATGACGCTCCAGCAGATACAGAAAGATTTCCGCCCGCCGGACTTCAATCTCCTTGATTTCCTGCAACACCCTGGCCCGCAGGGCGTCGGTGCGCATGTAGCCCAGATGGCGGGGGTCCAGGGGCACGGACCCGAAGCGCCGGAGGATTTCCTGCTTGATCGCGGGGGGATGGGCGAAGTCGCTGGTTTCGTCGGGGGTGTCCAGACCGCTCACCAGAAAGCCTTCCACCTCCTCCGGCGGAAAGCTCATGGGCAGGTTGTAGAGGCCCACCCTCAGGCCCCGGTCGTTGAGGAGGCGCCACATGGTGGCCTGCCGCCGGGAGCGGGCGTTGGTGAAGCGCACCCGGTATTCGGACGGGACCAGCTCGATAAAGTCCATGAGGCCGTGGCTGCCCGGCCCCACGCCGGTGGCGAAGCTGGTCCAGGCCGTGGGCGTCAGGGGTGGATAGGTGGAGCGCAGCTCACCCCAGGCGCCCGCCGCGGCCAGCCGGCCCAGATGGGGGACCTTCCCCTCCTCCAGCAGGGGCCAGAGGACCTGGGGCGTGGCCCCGTCCAGACCGATGAGGAGCAGTCGGGGCTTCATGACACCTGCAGGATCTTCAGGTAGCGCCAGCGCAGCCACTGGTCGGGATGCCGGGCCACATACCGCTCCAGCCTCGACACCGCTTCCCGGACCAGGGCGGGGACGTAGTCGGGATCGGCAAAAGACTGTTCCGGCTCCAGGGGGGTCAGGTCGAACAGCACGCGGCCGTCAGGAAGGCGCGGGGTAAGTCCTAAAATGCACAAGGCTTGCGCCATTTTGGCCAGCCGGGCGAAGCCGGTGGGCCACCGCAACGTTCTCCCCAAAAACTGAATATTGACGGTATGCCTCAGTAAGTCCGGGGTAAACTCGTCCGCCACCAGGGAAGCCTTGCTCCCGGCCCGCAGCTGCTGCAGCAGCAAACGCGTGTCCCTGCCCGGGATGATGATGGGGTCGGGCTGCGCCACCGGGTTGAACCATTCGGTGCGGCTCTCGGCCCGAACGGTGTAGAGGGGGGAATTTCCCAGCAGCCGATGAACCGAGGAATACCAGCTCTGATTGCCCAGGTGGAAGCCCAGGTACAGGATGGGACCTTCAGAGAGCCTGGAAACCTCCCGAGTCAGAGGGGTTACACAGGTCATCCGTCGCACCGTATCCGGGGTGAGCGAGGGGTAGAGCCAAAAGTCCAGTTGTTTGAGGGCCCGGTGATAGAAGATGCCCTTGAGGGTGCGCTCCAGGGCGGAGCCGCTCAGGCCCAGGAATTCCTGGAGCATTTCGCCCGTTTCCCGATATTCTGACCGGTAATAGTGGACGTTGAGCAGAGACAGCGTCCGGCCCAGGAAACGGAAGGCCCGCAGGGGCAGGGGCTGCATCATCCGGGAAGCGAAACGCACCAGGGAAACATAAGAGGGCAGACTCATGACGGAGATTCGGGCGCCGATAACCAGGCCTGGCTTTTTGGGGAGGCAGGGGGTGTGTGGTCCCACCCACCCCGTAATCATTTCCCGGCTTCAATATAGCAAACGGCCAGCCGGCCTGCAAACGATTTGCCCGGTGCTCCGGGCGAAAACCGCTGAGGCTTCCTCCGACATCTCCGCTCCCCGGGAGCTCGACGGCGGGCCTGCACCTTCGGGGAGGCAATTCTAGGGCAACCCGATTCAGAAGCCGGGGCGGCCATGAGCTCCTGAAAACGAGGTCGAAGGAACGGGGCTGATTTGCAAGCCGCCCCCAGGCAATCATCCCGGGTTGGACGCACGATTGCTTTCTGTCCCCCGGGAAACCGGCGTGATTCGGTTCATCTTAACCAGCATCGGGTACGGCGCCCTCCCCCTTCCATGAAAAACCGTCCGCTTCATCCAGGAGGAAACGTACCGGGGCCAGGTCGCTGAGGAGGCCGGCCAGGCCCCCGCCGTCCCTGCGGGCCGCCAGGTGTTCCCAGCCGCCCAGATGGACCACCCGTTGATAGCGGCCGACCAGACGCCGCAAGCGCTTCGCCATGAGCTGCTCCCGGCGCCGGTCGTCCTTTCGGGGCGCCGGCAAGGCCGCCCGGGGGGGATGCTTCAGGAGGCGCCGGGCCCGGGCATATTCCCCGGCCACCCAGGCGGGGAAAGAGCCGTCAGGGGTGGTGAGCAAGGCCTCCAGGTTGGCCGGAGTGATCAGTTCCAGCGCATAGCGGGGCAGGTGGCGGCGGGCCGCGGCCGCGAGGTCCACCGGCTCCCAGGCTCGGGCCGCGTCCCGGCTGTAATCCCGGGCCGCCTCATACTCAAAGGGCAGGGCCAGTTGCGCCGCCACCCGTTGCAGGGCCAGGTGCTGCTCGGCCCCGGGCGGCAGTCGGGCCAGGGATTGTTGGAAGAGACGCCGCCACTGCGCCTGGCGCCGCTCCCGATAGCGCACCGAAAAGGCGCTGATTTCCACCGCGACGACGTCCGGGGCCAGGGCCGTCAGCAGCTTCAGGGCCCGCCCGTATCCCCGGGGGTCGCCGTGCACCGTGCCCACCAGCGCCAGGCGGGGAAAGGGAAGACAAACCGTTTCCCGGATCCGGCTCAAAAATGCATCGTTCGGCATAATCAAATAACTTACTGATATTGCGAATATATAATCAACCAACTGTAGTAATGGTGCGCACCGCGCACCATCACCCACCAACAGTTCCCTCTTTATGGGGAAATCCCCACAGGTCAAGCAAGGAAATGGGCGCGAATCCAGCCGGACCTCACCCCCGTCCCTTCAATCCTGCACAAATTCCTTGCCTTCCTTCAGGGCCGACTCGGCCCGGGCCAGTTGCCGGCCCAGGTACATGGCGTGATTGACATCGGAGAGGGCCAGGTCCCGGGCGATCTGGTGCTGCAGGGCCACCGCGCTCCGGCCCCGGTATTCGGCCAGGGTCACATCCTCATAGCGGTGCTCCACGAAGATTTCCCCGCCGTCCAGGGAGACCCGGAAATAGCCCATGGGGTCGAGATGCATGCGCCATTTACGCTTTCCGACCACGATGAGAGCCCGGTCCAGCTCCCGGGGGTCGATGCTGATGGAGTGGCTGATGACGGTGATGGGCCCCTGGGGAAGGTTCACCCGGTTCGACACCCATTTTTGTATGGCCATCAGTCCGTAAAAATTTCGGAGCCAGCCGTCCAGGGCGTTATGGGTGCGAAACGTGGCGGTCATGGTTAGCTTGTCTTGAAATTTCCGAAAGAATAATGAAACAAAACACGGATTGCCGGACCTGCTTTTCAGATCCTTGCGATTATCCCATAGGGTAAAATAAGCTTTCCGATCCTCGGGATCATTTTTCAGGCGGGTCACAAAGGTTTGCAGGCTGTCAATCTTAAAATGTTCCCTCAGACGGTCGCCATAATTATAAGCCTCATCCGGTCTTAATTCTATTTCACTCAGAATGTCAATCTGACCTTTCAGAGATGACTTTGTTGGTCGCCGTTTTAGTTCGCGGCTGATTTTCGATCTGATAATTTCCGCTTGATATTTTCTCAACCTTTCAATGTCGAACGTAAAGTCCTTCAGTTTATTGCTCCAGTCGCCGGTAGGTTTTTCCACTACCGCCTTTACATTTTGCAATTCAATCCGCTCACCTTTCTTCAGAGTTACTCTGCGTCCGAATCTGGTCAGCAGGAAAATTATCTCCACCCACGCTTTTAACGGAGTATCCTGAATCACTTGATGGGACCGGGGATTGCTGGGAAAATACTGTAATTCCACTTCAGGAAGGGGCATTTCCAGCCGATCTGTTCCCCGAAAAGGCGCCGGCTGATAACTTGCAAAGAAGTTATGGATGCCCTTCAGAGTGTTGTCTTCTTTGGGGTCCCCCAGGGTGATCAGTCGGGGCGGCGCCTTGAAGTCCGTCGATTGAACTAGGCTGTCGATCAAGCGGCCGGTGCCCCGGATGCGACAGGTGAAGATCTCAGCAATTCCCGAAAGGTGCCGATAACGGGTCGGCCCCGCCTCCACCCGTTCCAAGCCCTCCCCAAAGAAAGCGGACAGTTCATTGGCCGACCCGGACCGGTCGTGCCCGCAGATGAGCAGGGTGTCGAGCTGGGGATTGTAGAGGAGATTGCGCAGCAGTTCCCGCAGGCCGTTGCCGTAGAGGGTGCCGAAGACGGCAATAGGGCTGGTGGCCGGGTCCAGGTCCACACCGGCCTCCCGGAAGCGTTCGACGACGTACTCCGGCTTGGACCACAGGGTGACGACGCCCACGGTGCCCTGGGGGTTGATGATGGTCAGACGGTCGCCGAAATGCAGGGGAATGAACTCCATACTTCGAACCCGAGAAAAAATAATGAAAATTTTACCCGTTTTCCGGTATCGTAGGGAAAGAAAAAGCGCCGGCGAGGCCAAGATTTCCGGGGTGGGGGCGCAGGGGGCGCCTCTGACCCTCCCACTCGTTCCCAAGCTCCTGCTTGGGAACGCACTTGCCCCCGAAGCTCCTGCTTCGGGGAAGGGCGGTTCGGCCGTATGGCCTCGTTTTTATTCAAAGAACCTTTGGGGGCCTGACAAGACCAACGGCGGGAGGCGCTTCGCTTTCCCGCCCTGCACCTAATCCGGTGGGGCGGGCCTCCGCGCCCGCCGCCATGAGGCGGCTCGGGAAGGGCCGCGCGGCCGCGCCGGGGTCGGCATGAGGGTGCTCCTCCTGTATCTGGTCCACCCCTGGGACCGGCTGCCGGGCTTCTGCCTGAGGGGGCAGTGGCGTCTGCGGGGCTATGACGCGTTTGCGGAGGAATGGCGCCCGCGGCCGGGCCGATATGTGACGGCAAAGGCCGCCCGCCGGGCCGGCCTCTTGGCTTTGCGCGGGTTGGAACGGACGCAGCCTGCCGCCACCTCCGGCGGTCAAGGTCCCGACGGCATCCAGGACCGGTTTTTTGCCGGCTCCCGACGGGGCTCTACAGCGGCTGCTTCCCGCTGATTGAGGGCTGCCGGCGACAGGACAGGAAGGCCCTCTTTCCGGTTGCCAACCGCAGCCGTTTCCCGGATAATCGCGGCAGGCAGTTGCCCTTGCACCTCGAAGGCATTTAGGTAAAAATAGAAAGATGTTCATGAGGGGAGGGCCGGGTGGCCCCCGGCCCCGTCACCCGGGCCGCCGACTTTTGGAATAGCCGAGACACAGGGAGGGGTATTGACGATGTCTTTCAAGGAACGCATGTATCTCCGCAGTTTCATGGAAATCAGCAAGGCCCTGGCCTCCACCCTGGCGGTGGACGAGGTCCTGGACCAGGTGGTCCGCCAGGTCACCGAAGCCATGAACCTCAAGGGGGCCACCATCCGCCTGGTCAATCCCAAGACCAACACCCTGGAGCTGGTGGCGGCCGTGGGGTTGACCGAGAAGTACCTGCAAAAGGGGCCGGTGGACATGGACCGGTCCATCGCCGACGCCCTGAGCGGCCGGCCCGTGGCCATCACCGACACGGCCTCCGATCCCCGCCTGCAGTATCCCCAGGAGGCCCGGGAGGAGGGCATCGCCAGCCTGGTGGCCATCCCCATGCTCTCCAAGGGCAAGGTCATCGGCGTCATGCGCCTGGTTTCCGGGGAGCCCCGGGAATTCACCATGGACGAAGTGGATTTCGCCTGCTCCGTGGCGGAACTGGGAGCCCAGGCCATCAGCAATGCCAAGATGTATGAAGAGCGCATCCGGGAGCTCAACCTTCTCAAGGGCATGCTGGAGGTCTCCAAGGCCATCAATTCCGCCCTGGAAGTGAAGAAGGTCCTGCAACTTCTGGTGAAAACCGCGACCACCGCTCTGGATATCAAGGCCGCCGCGGTGCGCCTGCTGGATGAAAAGCGGCAGATGATGGAACTGGTGGCCTCCTACGGCTTGAGCGATCGCTACATCACCAAGGGGCCGGTGGGCCCGGATAAATCCATCACCGAAGCCATGATGGGCAAGGCCGTGTCCATTTACGACGTGGCCAGCGACACCCGAGCCACTTATCCCAAGGAAGCGGCCGAGGAAGGCATCAGGTCCATTCTCTCCGTGCCCATCGCCCTCAAAGGCAAGGTCATCGGCGTCATGCGCATCTATTCCGCCGAATTGCGGGACTTTTCCGACGAGGAGATCACCTTCCTCTCCTCCCTGGCCGAACAGGCGGCCCTGGCCATGGAAAACGCCCGCCTCTATCAGAAGCTCAAGGGGGAATACGAGGCGTTGATGAGCGACCTCTACCGCTTCACCGGCTTCACCCGCTTTTAGGCCTGAGCCCCGGCCGGGGTCCCATCCCCCGGCCGCGCCCCTCCGGGAGGAACCATGTCCTCGTACTACGACGATCAGGACCTGGACCGCTTTGGCGAGATGGGGGCCCATCGCCCCGAACTCTTCGAGCTGTTCATGAAATATTACCAGCAAACCATGGCCGCCGGCGTCCTGACGGTGCGGGAAAAGGCCCTCATCGCCCTGGCCGTGGCCCACGCCCTGCAATGCCCCTACTGCATCGACGCCTACACCCGGGTGCTGCTGGAGGCGGGCTCCAATATGGAGGAAATGACCGAGGCCATCCACGTGGCCGCGGCCATCCGGGGCGGCGCCGCCCTGATCCACGGCCTCCAGGCCCGGAACACCGCGGCCAGGCTGAGCATCTGAGGGGGCTTTGGGTTCCGGGTTCCGGGTTCTGGGTTTTGGGTTCCGGGTTCTGGGTTTTGGGTTCCGGGTTCTGGGTTTTGGGTTTTGGGTTCCGGGTTCTGGGTTTTGGGTTTTGGGTTCTGGGTTTTGGGTTTTGGGGGTCCCTCGTTCCCAAGCTCCCGCTTGGGAACGCACTTGCCCCCGAAGCTCCTGCTTCGGAGAAGGGCGGTTCGGACGGATGACCTCGTTTTTAGATATTCTCAGCCTCACGGCCTGCCGCCATGCCTATGCTCAACTTCGCCCGTAAACTGGAAAATCTGGGCTACGACGCCCTCCACGCCGAGGCGGTGGACACCCTCCAGGTGAACCTGGGGTGGCGCTGCAATCAGTCCTGCAAACACTGCCACTTCCAGGCCGGACCGGACCGGACCGAAGAAATGGACCGGGACACGGTGGAGGCCGTCATCGCCGCGGTGCAGCGCAGCCGCATCGGCACCGTGGACCTCACCGGCGGGGCGCCGGAGTTCAATCCCCATTTCCCCCATCTGGTGGAGAGTCTGGCCGGGTTGGGCCTGCGCCTCATCGACCGCTGCAACCTCACCATCCTGCTGGAGCCGGGCCTGGAGGGCCTGCCCCAGTTCCTGGCCCGGCACCGGGTGGAGCTGGTCTGCTCCCTCCCTTACTTCCAGGAGGACCTGGTGGACCGGCTGCGGGGGCCCGGCGTGTTTCAGAAAAGCCTGGAGGCCCTGCGCCGGCTCAACGAAGCGGGTTACGGCCGGGAGGGGTCGGAGTTGATCCTCAACCTCATGGTCAACCCCGCCGGGGCCTATTTCCCGGGGCCCCAGGAGGAGTTGGAGCCGCGCTTCCGCCAGGAACTGGAGCGCCGCCACGGCATCCGCTTCCACCGCCTGTTGACCCTCATCAACATGCCCATCGGCCGCTTCCGGGATTTTCTGGTGCGCTCGGGCAATTACCAGCGGTATCTCGACCGCCTGGCCGGCAGCTTCAACCCGGCCACCGTGCCCGGCCTCATGTGCCGCCATCTGCTGAGCGTGGCCTGGGACGGCCGCCTCTTCGACTGCGATTTCAACCAGGCCCTGGACCTGCCCCTGCTGCCCGGTCTGCCCCAGACCATCCGGGAGTTCGACCTGGAGGCCCTGAGCCGCCGCCCCATCCACCTGGGCGACCACTGCTACGGCTGCACCGCGGGATGCGGCTCCTCCTGCGGCGGAAGTTTAGCAGAGGGATGATAGGGAGGGGAGGGCCGGGGGAGCGTTGGCTCCTGTGGCACGGGCATCTTGCCCGTGATTACCCTCCCTCACCCCCCTCCCAATCCCCTTTATTGGGGGCCCTACCACCTCCAAGTTCAACTTGGGAACCAGGTGGTGGCTAAGGGGTTGGGGGAGGTTGTGTGTGGGAGGGGGCAGGGGCTGTTGGTCCCTGGCCCCCTCCCCGTCCGATCCTCTCCAACTCCCCCCGCCGCGGCCAGCGCCGGGTGAGGGCCCGTTCGGCCAGGTGGCGGGTTAGGAAGAGCCAGTTGTTGAGGGTGGTGTTGAGATACCCCCCTTCCAGCCAGCGGCGGCCGGAGCTGGATACGGCCGGCTCCAGCAGTCTGAGGCGCGTGTGCCGGCGCAGGCGCAGCACCAGGTCCAGGTCTTCGGGGCGGCGGTGGGCGTAGCCCCCCAGGGCGAAGAACAGGCCCCGGCGCACGCAGATGACCTGGTCCCCGTAAGGGAGGCCGAAGAGCCGGGAGCGGCGGTTGGCCCCCCAGGCGATGAATTTAAGGGCCCGCCGGGGCGGCGTGAGGGCCAGCTCAAAAGCCCCGGCCTCAAAGCGGGGGTCGGCCGCGGCCCGGCGCAGGACGGCCAGGTGCGCCGGAGTTAGAATCGTGTCGGCGTGCAGGAAGACCAGGAGCTCCCCCCGGGAGGCCAGGGCGCCCAGGTTCATCTGCACGCCCCGGCCCCGGGGGCTGGTCAGGCAGAGCACGCCGCTCATTGAGCCCGCCACCTCCCGGGTCCCGTCGGCGCTGCCGCCGTCCACCACGATGACCTCCAGGTCCGGCGCCGGCGGCAGGCTGGCCAGAGTGGCGCCCAGGTTGCCCGCTTCGTTCAACACCGGCATAATGATGGAGAGCCGCGGCCGCATGTCCGACGCACCTCCCGCCCTGCTCGTCATTTTCGCCAAGGAACCGGCTCCCGGCCGGGTGAAGACCCGGCTCTGCCCGCCCCTGACCCCCGAGCAGGCGGCAATACTCTATGAACAGTTTCTCGCCGACGTCCTCGCCGAGATGGCACCTCTGCCCGGCCTGACCCTGGCCCTGGCCTACACCGCGGACACCGCCACCGCCTATTTTGCGCGGCTGGCCCCGATGGCGCAACTGGTCGCCCAACAGGGCCGGAACCTGGGAGAGCGTTTACAAAACGCCTTTGCCTGGGGCTTCCAGGGGGGCTTCTCTCCCATTCTCATCCGCAACAGCGACAGTCCCGACCTGCCCGGAGCCCTGGTGTCGGCCGCCCGGGAAGCGCTGGCCGCCGGCGGGGCGGACGTGGCCCTGGGTCCCTGTCCGGACGGGGGCTATTACCTGGTGGGGCTGAATCGCTTCCAACCCCACCTGTTCCAGGGGATTGCCTGGTCCACGGAGCAGGTGTTGGCCCAGACACTGGAGGGCGCCCGGCGCACCGGCCTGGCCGTGCACCTGCTGCCCCCCTGGCCCGACCTGGACACCTGGGCCGACCTCACCGCCTTCGCCCGCCGCGCCCCGGCCTGGGATGATCCGGGTGCGGCCAGCCGCCGCCTGGCCCGGAAGTTGATCGGGGACCATGGCGCAGATTTTCCGGACAGGGCGCCCCCCGACCTTACCTGAGTTGTGGCGATGCCGGAGCAGCACCTTTGCCTGATTGGCCGGAGGGTTTCATGTTCGGGGGTCAGTTCAGCAAATGGTGGAAAAAGACTTGCACAAATTTGCCGGAGACCACTTCCCATAAGCTGAAATGCAGCGGAAACTCCCTGGGGAACTGGGACGTGAAGGCAAAGAACAGCTCCTGCGAGGTCTTGGATAATTTCGGCGTTAAGCCCTGGATAACCCCCTGGCGCTCCGGCCCGTGCACATCAAACAGGCGGCAGGCCAGCGGCCGGTCAGGGAACAGCAGACATTCGCCCAATTCGCTCAAAGGGCATAAGATTTGGGCTTGCCGGTAAATCTGCGCCAAATCCTCGGCCGCGTCATTCCCCCGGTTCTGGTTGGACAGCTCCTTGAAAGCCCGCCCCGCTTCCAGGGCGCGTTGAATAACGGCCAGGCGCGTTCTCTGGTCCAAGGTGGCGTTCATCGTATGGCTGATGTAGGTCGCCTCAAGGAAGGACAGGTCCACCGGTTCCCGGCAACACTCCAGGTGCTCCCGTCCGCAGAGAGATGTTTTCCCCTGGACGGCCAGGTGGGCGTCCACTTCCTGGCGCAAGCCGAGATAATCCCGGAAAAAGGGAAATAGATCAACCAGATGTCTGGTCTCCAGGGAGGGTTCCCGGATGGTCAAGGTCCCTTCCTTTTTGCCGTATTTCCGCAAAAACCACCATTGATCAAAATTGGTCGGCTGCGACCTCAGTCCTTTGAGTTTCTTGCCGGCCAGCTTGTGCCCCAGTCCTTTGCGGAGGAGATAGGCAGTGACCACCGTGCCCGTCCTGCCGATGCCGTGACGGCAGTGCACCAGCACCTTTTTCCCCAGATAGAGACGCTCGTCCAGCCAATCCAGGGCCTTCTCCAGCTCTTGCAGATCCGGGGCCGCTTCGTCGGGAATGGGGAAAAAATAGACTTCAAAGCCGGCGTCTGCTTCTATCCAGTGCAAATCACAAAACTCGGCGCAGAGATTCATCACCGCCTGGATGCCCTGTCGTCTCAGAGAATCCAGATCAGCATAAGACATGGGCGCTTGCCCCACCGCCAGATTGTCCGTCACCCAACTCAACTGATAGCGTTCCTGACCCATGAACCGCGGCTCTCCGATATCAGAGGAAGCAGGTCCTCACTGGGGTTCCACATAGCCGGCATAACGTTCCTGAAAGTCCCTGACGAACTGGGAAACCTGCTCTTCGCCGGTCAGAGAGATATCCAGCAGGCAGGTCTGGCCCTGGAGGATCCCCAGAAGAGTGAGGCGGGGCAGGAGCAGACCGGCCGCCTGCCGGGCCAACCGGGCATCCAGGAGATCGCCCCGGGTTTTTACGGTAAAGCCGGCCCATTCCAGCACCATCTGGATCAATTGGACCCGCCGGAGCCGTTGTGGGAAATTGCCGCCGCCTCCTTTGAAACGGAAAGCGAGATAATTGGCTTCCGGATTGTCGCTGCACAGGGTGTCCAACACCGCAAAATGGTAACCGAAGCGCAGCACCAAATGGAGGTAATCCTGGGCAAGTATGGCATAGCTGGCCAATCTGGCGCTTTTCAGGCTCATGAGGCCGGCGCTGATGCGGTCCAGTTCCTCCCAGTCCAGGTGCAGCAAACCCTGGCGCCAGACTACGTCGGGGTGGCTCAGGCCGGCCCAGCAGGCCCGCATGGGTTCGGAGGTGATGAACTGTGGCGCAATTGTCCTGGCTTTCCGGGACTGTTGGTCCAGGCCGCCGTCCAGGTCCAGGACATACATCACCAGGGGCAACTCCGTTTCCAAACGCCGGGCCTTGGCCAGGCCGCGGCCCTGTCGTCCCACCAGGGAGAACATCTCCGCCATGCCTTTTTCGTGGGCGAAGCGCACCAGGTCATTCAGGCTGCGGCAGTTCCGGGGGGTGAACTCAGGCGACGCCGGGTCCAGCAGATGCAGGGGCGAGATGAATCGCATCAACGCTTTCAGCCGGGTGGCAAAGGGGGTTTCAGGCCTGGCCTGCTCTTGCCTGGCCTTTTGTTTCAGGCTCTCCACCTCTCCCTGATAAATCCGACCGTGGCCGGCGTCCACCGTCACCACCTGGCCGGGGGTCAGGCGCCGGGTGGCGTCCCCGGCGCCCACCAAGACCGGCAGGCCGTATTCCCGGGCCACCGCGGCAAAGTGACTGGCCCGGCTGCCCCCGTCGCTCACTACACCACGCAGGCGTTGGATAACCGCGGCGAAGGCCGGAGGCAAGGTGGGAGCCACCAACACTGCGCCTTCGGGGACCTCTCCCAGGTCCGCCTCCTGCCGGAGCAGCCACACCGTTCCTGTTCCCACCCCGGGGCTGGCGGTCACCCCTCCTTGCAGCAGCACGGGCGGGGCAACCTCAGGGACATCCTTAACTTCCTGAAGGTCTTGGGCGTCCGCGGTTCCCGGTTTTAAAGGGCGGGCTTGCAGCAGGAACAATCTTCCCTGACGATCCTGGCACCATTCCAGATCCTGGGGGCGTCCGGTCAGCTCTTCCAGAGTCAGGCCCCAGCCGGCCAGTGAAACCGCGGTCGCCGGCGCCAGGCAAACCCCTCCCGGGACCCCGGGTCTCAACGCACATTCGGGGCCGGCAATTTCAGCCAGCAGACGGGGCGGCCTCTCCCGGCTCAGATAATGGACTTCCGGCGCCTTGCTGCCGTCCACCAGAGACGCCCCCAGACCGGGGACCGCGTAAACCGCCAGGCAGGGGGCCGGGCCCGCCGGAGACTGCGGTTCCCGGGTGTAAACCACGCCGCTCACCACCGCATCAATGATCGGCAGGACCAGAACCGCCATGGGGGTTTCCTGATCAGCCAGACCGCAGCGGAGGCGGTAAGCCACTGCCCGGGGGGTATATTTGCCGGCCAGAACTTCCTTATAAGAAGGCAAGAATTGGGGATCGGGGACCTGCAGCAGACTGCGGTACTGGCCGGCAAAGGACGCCTCTCCATCTTCAAAACAGGCGCTGCTGCGCAAGACCCAGGGGCCCGTCAAACCCTGACGCCGGCTATCGTCCAGGCGGCGGTGGATTTCGCCTTGCACCTCCAGCGGTATCTCCCCCTCCCGGACCATGTCCCGCATTTCCTTGCAAAGACCTATCAGCCGCTCCCAGTCGTCCAACTGCACCTGGGCCAGCAGCTCATCCAGGCGGTGGCGCAGGTGATTGTGCTCCAGGAAAAGGGAAAAGGCGCGACTGGTGATCACAAACCCGGGGGGAACGGGAAGCGCGGTTTCCCTGAGGATGCGGCCCAGGGTATGGGCCTTGCCCCCGGCCAGAACCGGGGCCGCTCCTGCTTCTGCCAGGGTCAACGTGTAAGGGGGCCGACAATCCATCTCCGGCAAAGAAACCGCAGCCGGCAAAGATGATTCGAGCTGTCGGAATCGTTCTTCTAAATCTTGGTAAGCCGTCGGCTGAAGGGCGGTCAAGGCGCGGAGCAGCGACTCCACTGACCAGAGCAGGGCCCGCAGCAGGCTCTCCACTCGGGCCCAATCCACCGTCGCGTTCCGGTGCAGGAGTTCTTCCAGGTCCGTGATGAGTTCCAGGCTCTTTTTGTCGTGGCGCAGGAGATCCTTGAAGGCCAGATATTTCAGGCGCAAAAGTTTCCCCGGGGCGAAGACCTGAAGGGTCCAGTACGTGAAGAGTTGACGAAGATTCATGGCAAATGGAGGGATGGGATTTTCAAAAGGAGGACGGCGGAGATGGACCCGCCGGCCGCCGCCGCCAAGGCGCTTCCAGGGTTTATCTCATTGAGCTGCAACCTTGCCCGCAGCCAGGGCGCCGGCCACTTTCTCTTCCAGTTCTTCTTTGTCGATGGGTTTGATGCAATAATCGAAGGCCCCCAGCTCCTTGGACTGGCGCGCCGTTTCCAGGGTGGGATAGCCGGTCAGCATGATTACCTGGGTGAGGGGCGACGCCTTTTTCAATTCCTCCAGCATATCCACCCCACTCATTTTTTTAAGCCTGATGTCCAGGATCGCCACCTCCACCGGGTGAGTCCGAACATGCTCCAGAGCTTCCAATTCGTCGGTGAACACCGTCACCTGATGGCCTTTCCGTTCCAGGATGCGCTTAATCATGATGCCGGCGTCCAGAACGTCGTCCAACACCATAATGTCACCCATACTCCCTCCTCAGAGGCTTACCGGTAAGTGGTCAGCCTCAAATGCTTTTCCAAGTCTTCACAGGAGTCGGTTCCGGATTCATCGGGTGATATCGGCAATTCCACCAGAAACACCGAACCCGGCCCCGGAGGTCTTCGGCCCGGACCGGTTTCGCCCTGAAAGGCCGGCGGGGTGGGGCTCAGGGCGGAGATGGCGCCGTGATGGTCCTGGATGATGCCGAAGGAGACCGACAGCCCCAGGCCGGTGCCGGCGCCGGGGGCCTTGGTGGTGAAAAACGGCTCGAACACCCTCTTCAGGTCTTCCGGCTCGATGCCCGAACCGCTGTCGGCTATGGTTACCAGCACCCGCCGTCCCTGGGGGCAGACACCGGTTTTCACCCAGATGGCGCCGTCCTGGCCGATGGAATCGAAGGCATTATTCAAAAGATTGATCCAGACCTGCTTGAGTTTCTCATAATCGCCGGTGATGCGCGGCAGATGGGGGTCGAATGAAGTGACAATGTCAATCCAGTTTTGTTTAAAGGTGTGCCGGACCAGGTGCAAGACCTCCTCGATGGACTGGTGGAGGTCCATTTCCTCCATTTTGCTCTCAATGTGCCGGGAAAAGCTGAGCAAATCTGCGACGATGCGGCGGCAGATCTGGGCCTGTTTTTCAATAATCCCCAAATACTCGAAACTTTCCGTGCCCGGGGGCATATCTTCCAGCAGCATTTGAGCATAACCCAGGATAATACAGAGCGGCGTGTTGATTTCGTGGGCCATGCCTCCGGCCAACTTGCCCAATTGTTCCATTTTCACCGACTGCACCAATTTCTCCTGGTATTGCTTCAACTCGGTAATATCCCGGGCCGTAAGCAGCAGACCGGCAATCCGGTCCTCATCATAAACCGGCACCTTGACTATGTGCAGCCAATGGCGGCGGTGGTTGCGCCATAAGGCGAGTTCCTTGCTCATGGGAGTGCCCGTGCTGGAGATCTGCAAATCTTCCGCCTGATAGCGTTCGGCCTCCCGGGGGAAGATCTGGGCATCCGTCCTGCCCAGGATATCCTGCTCCGCCAGGCCGAAGAACCGGCAAAAAGCCGGATTAACCGCCCGGTAAACGAGATTTTCATCCTGCAGACTTACCAGGTCCGGGGTTACGTCCAGGATGGTTTTCAGCAGTTGCTGTTGTCTGGTCAGGGTCCGTTCGGCCTCCTTGAGATTGGCGATATATTTATCCAGGTTGAGGGCCATAAAGTCGAACGCTTCGGCCAGGCTCTGGATTTCATCGCCACGCAATGCCTGGTAAACCGAGCACCCCCGGCAAGCTTCGATCTTCTGTTCGAAACCACCGGAAGCGCATTCGGGGCACATGGTGCCCACCAGATACCAGCAGCGCCGGCGGGTGTCTCCATAGGCCGGACATTGGGGCTGCCGGCAGTCTTTGATATCCCAGCAATTGCGCCTCAGCTGGGGGCCGGTCTGAAGATCCAGGTTTCCTTTGACGATATCTTCCGCGGATTGCCTTAAGATATTTAAGCGCCGGGTGACGGTGTCGGCAAACAGGGTGCCCAGCACCACTGCCACCAGGCCGGCCCCGGCCGAGACGCTGAAAATAATCAAGAGGAGTCGTTGGACCGCAGCCTGGGCCTTGATCTGGGACAGACCAACCCGCACCGTTCCCAAACGTTCTTTGCTGATGGTGACTGGTAGGGCGAAATCGTAAATCCGCTCCTGCTTGCTGCTTTTCTTTTCCTTATCCCTGACCTCCAATAGCTGGATATGTTGCGGCGAACCCGGGGGCACCTGGTTGGCCTCCTTGAGTTGCACCGGAAAACCGAACCTGAAGGTGTGGGATAAGATCTGCCCGTATTTATCCTGAACAAAGACATAGATAATGTCATCACTGGATTCCTTTAATTCATCCACCATGTTCTTCAGGCGGAGAAAATCCAGGGCCAGCATGGGGTCGGCGCTGCGGGCCGCCAGGGAGATCCCCAGACTCAAGCCCCGCTTTTTGATTTCCCCCAGCATGGCCCGGGTGGCGATGCGGCTCACAAAAATGGCGGAGAGCAGGCCCGAAACCAGGACTACGGCTGTGATCCCCACAATTATTTTGCTGCGAAAAGAAAACCTGGTTAAAAACTGCATCTGGCGTTCACCCTCGGCGGCTTCGCATCTTGACACGGCAGCAGTTAGCGCCGTCCTCCGGATTCGACGATCTCACCCAACCGCCGCACCTGATTGAAATCCGAATCCTGGGCCGGGATCACCGCCACAAAGCCGGCCTTTTCCAAAATGGCTTTATCTTCAGGTTTATTGAAATTCAAAGCCAACAGGGCCTGCTTGATCTTTTCCACCACCGCCGGGTCCAGCCCGCGGCGGGCGGAATACACCCAGCCAGGATACCAGGGAGAGTGGGCCAGCACCCGGATCTTGGCAAGATCAATCTTATCCCTCAGAATATGAAGGGTTCCCTCGCGGATCAGGCCCACATCATACTTCCCCGAATACACCGCCATCACCACCTTTTCCTGTTTGCCCCCCGGCCCCGGAGCAAAGGTGATTTCGGCGAAATCCTCCTTGCGCAGGCCGTTTTCCAAAATCCAGCCCCAGGGATAGAGATAGCCCCCCGCGGAAGTGGGGTCCACGGCTATCAGGCGCTTGCCTTTCAGATCCGCCAGGGTTTTGATATGGGGGTTATCGGCGCGGCAGATAATCTGGCCGCGAAAATTTTCTTGGCCCTGGGGCTCCACAATCCGGGCAAAGGCCCGGGCCCCGTAGCGATCGGCGATTTTGACGTAAATGAAAGGATTGCTGAAGGTGAGGTCAATCAGATTGCGGCCCACCATGTGCATGTGTTCGTCAAAGGTGTCCGGAAAAACCTGGCGGATGGTGAGGCCGGTGACCCGACTCAGGTATTCTATCACCAGGTGGTGACGTTCGTAGGAGACGGTATGAGCGTACTGGGGAAGATAAGCATAAGTGATGGCGTTTTCCGGGCGATCCACCATGACCTCCCCCCGCTCGGAGAGATCAATGGTTTTCACCGGTTCATCATCCCCGCAGCCGCCTAAAAAAAAGCCGACCACCAACAAGAGCGCCGCCATGCCCCTGCGCATCATTCTAACCCCCAAAGGTCTCCATCCGAATGCGGCCGCACCCCGGAGGGTGCATCACAGCACCTCTTTAACATTTATTTTATGATATTTTAACCACTTCCACAAGGTAACCCGGCTTATCCCCAAACTCTTGGCGGCCTCGTTCATTTTGCCCCCGGATTCCCTTAAAGCTCTGATCAGCGACTCTCGGTCTCGGGCCCGACTGCTATCCCGATCTTTGGCGGCCCCCCGGAAGCGGGGCTGGGTTTTTTCGATGAGATGAACCGGCAAATGTTCCGGGAGGATATCCCCCCCCGGGCACAACATACAGGCATACTCCACGTCGTTCACCAGTTCCCGCACGTTGCCGGGCCAATCATACCTCAGCAGACGTTCCAGGGCCTCTTTGCTGAAACCGGTGACGGCCTTGCGGGTCTTGAGCCGGGTCCGCTCCAGAAAGGCCTCGGCCAGCAAGGGGATATCCTCTCGCCGCTCCCGCAAAGGAGGCACCTGAATGGGGATGACCTTGAGGCGATAAAGCAGGTCTTCCCGGAAACGGCCCTCAGCCACCAGCTGCTGCAGATCCTGGTTCGTCGCCGTGATGATCCGCACATCAACCGCGACGGGCTTCCGGCCCCCCTCCCGTTCGATGACGTTCTCACACAAAACCCGCAGCAGCTTGGTCTGGAGATTGAGGGAGAGGTCGGCCACCTCATCCAGAAAGAGGTCGCCCCCGTGGGCGGCTTCAAAATGGCCCAGGCGGGTCGAATCCGCGCGGTTGATGCCTCCATGACCGGGGCCAAAGAGCTCGGCTTCGAGCAGCGATTCCTGCAGGGCCTTGCAGTTCACCCTGATATGAGGCCCTTGCCGACGCGGACTCAGGTTATGGATCGCTCGGGCTACCAATTCCTTGCCGGCGCCGCTCTCGCCGAAAATGAGAACCGGCGCCTCGGTCGGCGCCGCCGAGGAGATCAGGGAGAAGAGGTGCAGCATTACGGCGGACTTGCCCAGCATCCCCTGAAAACCGTCCTCCTGGGTCAGTTCCCGGCGCAACCGGCTGATGAGCCGTTCCTGAGCCGCCAACTCGCTGATGTCCATAAACACTTCCACCCCGCCCAGAATCTGCCCGTCGTCGTCGAGGATGAGAGCGGCGCTTTTCCTGACATGCTTCAGGGTGCCGTCCTTTTTGGCCAGGACGCATTTGGCAGGGGCGACTTCCCCATGCTGGAACAGCTCGCATTGCTTCCGGGTCTCGGCTTGGTTCGCGCCGAAGCAGGCGCTGCACCTGATCAGGGCGCAGCTCTGACCGATGAGTTCCTGACGGCTATAGCCGGTAATCTCCTCCATGGCTTGGTTGACCGTCTGGATGATCCCCTTGGGGTCCACCACCACCACACCTTCCATCATGGCGGCGCTCAACTTTTCCCAGAGTCTCTGCCAATTCCTTTGGACCATGCGCCTCCTCCCGGCGGCCCGACAATCCTGTATGTTAACCTTGAGACGTTAACGTTAATATATATTATAAACATTATAAGCTTCAACATAAAACTAAAAAAATTATTGACAAGTGATATTCGCATGTTTTATATGTTAACCAGTCAACCTAAACATGCTTTCGCGGGCAACGGCCCCGCCCTTTGTTAGGGAGAAACCGCTTAACAGCAGGCCTGACCAATGAACCAAGGCTGCCCGGCAACCCCGCCCAGAGCCTGCGGATGTGGGAGTCAGGTTAATCTCATCACCTCGGGATAAGCAAGCTCAAAATGAGGCAATTATTAAACATCTCACACGGAGGCCGTTTTATGAAGAAGAACACCTGGATCATCGTTAGCCTGGCGGTCCTGCTGGTCGCCGGGGCCGCCTTGCTCCTGACCGAACCGGCGGAGGCCGGCAAGTTGGCCGAGGCCATTGCCAAGACTCCCACCGGCACCGGACCGGGGCAGATCAACCCTGATGCGCCCAAAGGCTTCTTGGGCATTCCCGGCGCTCCCAAACCCTTCTGGTTCTTTGGCATCTTATGGGGCATCTGGGTGGGCTGGATCTTCTCCACCGTGGGGGCCTTCGGCGGCATCATGGCGGGCGTGGGCCACATCACGGTTTTCGGTCTGGCCGATTACGGTCGCACCTTCCGGACCACCAGTCCGACGCTGAACAAGCTTTTCACCGACTCCATCCGCACCTCCAACCAGTATTTGGTGGGCCTGTCGTCGTTAATCTCATCCGTCACCTATTACCGCATGGGGCGCCTGGTCCTGCCCCTGGGCCTTGCTCTGGCCATCGGCGGCATTGCCGGGGCCTATCTTGTTCCGGTGCTGACGGCCGGTAAAATCTCCCTCAGCGCCTATATCGGCTATTTCGGCATCATCGTCCTGGTGATCGGCTGCTTCCTGTTCTATGAAACCACCCCCCATGGCCAGGAAAAGAAAAAGGCTGCCAGGGCCGCGGCCAGGGCCTTTGAAGACTCACTCAAGAAAAAAGCTGCGGGGGAGAGCAGCGCGGCCGCCGAGGTGACCGGCGTCCGGGTAGCGGAGTGGGGCGTGAGCAGGATTCGGTTCACCTTCTTCGGGGTGGAATTCTCCTTCAATCCCATCTGGCCCATAGTGGGCGGCTTTTTTATCGCCGCCATCTCCGCCTTCATCGGGGTGGGGGGCGGCTTCCTCTACGTGCCCTTTCTCACTTCCGTGACCGGGCTGCCCATGTATATCGTGGCCGGCACCTCGGCCCTGGCGGTGTTCGTCAGCATGGTCACCGCCATCTTCTCCTTCATGTTCATCAAGGGCACGCCCATCGACTTTTTTTTCATCGGCGCCGAATTGATCGGCATCGCCATCGGCTCCGTCGTGGGGCCCATGACTTCCAAGTACATCCCCGACGTCTGGCTGAAGCGCCTGTTCGTCATCCTGGCGCTTTATGTGGGCATAGGCTATACCACCAAAGGCTTCCTGGGGTACTCGGTATTTCCCGGCATGTAAGGCCCTTTCCACCTTAATTTCCCGGCGGGTCCGGTGCTGTCCCGGCCCCGCCCACGTGGGGTAACCCATGGATATGCAATCTTTTTATCAGTGGGCGGACCCATACCTGATCTGGTTCTACCGGCTCAGCGGCTCGGCTTGGGTGGACTTCGTCCTGGGCACTTTTGTCCTGGCGTGTCTGGCCCTCCTGGTCGGGGAGATTTCCGTTTCCCTGGCCTTGCGTTACAGCCGTAAGGGACTGGACTACCGGGCCGAGGAAGCCGCCCGCTACCAGCGTCTGGCCATAGAAGCCCTTAGAGCCGGGGATAAGGAGGCCCATGACGCGGCCAACAAACTGGCCAACGAGGCCTTCGGCCATACCTTTTTTCAGCAGGCCGCCTTGTCCGCGGCTTTCCTGTGGCCGGTCCTTTTCGCCCTGGCCTGGATGCAGACCCGCTTCCTGGAGGTGGAGTTCCCCATCCCCGGCACCTCCTGGTCCCTGGGTTTCATCGGGGTCTTCATCATCATCTATGTGGCAGCCTATCTGCTTCATAAGCGGGTCAAAAACCGACTGACCCCTCGCGTCCGGGAGTCAGTCGCACCGGACGCCGGTTAACCTGAATTTTTATCCCCTGACCGGGATGCTTAGGGTTGCCCCTGGGCGCCTTTATGAAGAAGGTTGAACAGGAGGATGAAAACATGTCTCGGAGAATCACCCTCTACTTATTTTGCTGTCTTCTGACCTTGACGGTCGCAGTCTCCCTTCTTGCCCAGACGCAGACCCCGGCCGCCGCCGCGCCGACCGCCTCTCCGGAAAAGAAAGCTTCGGAGGCCGCCACTCCGGAGAAAAAACCGGGGGTTCCCGAGGACCCGAAAAAACATACTTCTTTAGGCCTCTATGCCACCGCCCGAGAGGCTTATGACATGTGGCAAAAAGACAAAGACAAAATAAAAATTTTGGACTGCCGCACCCCGGAGGAATATGCCTTTGTGGGACATGCCCCCATGGCCGTAAATATTCCCAGCCAGTTCATGACGTATCGCTGGAATCCGGAAAAAAAGGATTACGTCATGAAGGACAATGCCAAGTTTGTGGAACAGGTTAAAAAAGTCTTTAAACCCACGGATACTGTCCTCATCATGTGCCGTTCGGGACACCGCAGCGCCGCCTCCGTGGAGAGACTGGCCAAAGCCGGTTTTAAAAACCTGTATAACATCCATGACGGCTTTGAGGGCGATAAGGTCAGGGATAAAAATGATCCCAATTACGGCAAACGCATGAAAAACGGCTGGCGCTATACGGGACTGCCGTGGACTTATGATCTCGATCCGAATCTCATGTATCTGCCCTATGGCAAGGGAAAAGGCAAATAAGCTGAAAGTCGGGGATTCCCAGGGGGAGGACACGGGAGAGGCGACTGCCGGCCTCCCCTCCCGCAAGCTTAAAGCCCGATCCTGCCTGAGCGCAGGAGTTTTTGCACAACAACGCCTTCACGTAAATTCTTGATTAAGAAAGGGCCTGATTATGTCGACCGCCGTCTGGAGCATCTGCTTCATGTGCACCGTGCGCTGTCCCATCCGGGTGGAAGTGGAAAACGACGACGTGGTCTGGATTGAGGGCAACCCCCACGTGACCGGCATCGAGGGGGCGCTGTGCGCCAAAGGCTCGGCCGGAGTGGCGCTGCTTCACGACACGGAGCGGCCCCAATACCCCATGCTCCGCACCGGGGCCCGGGGTGAGGGAAAATGGCGCAAAGCGGGTTGGGAGGAGGCCCTGGACTATGTGGCGGACAAACTCAAGCCCATCCTCCAGGAGCACGGAGGCCACAGCCTGGTGTTCGGGGAGCGCACCAACCTCAACACCCACATCAGCAAGGCCTTTTTAAAGGCGCTGAGCTGCCCCAACCACTTCACCCACGACGCCCTGTGCAAGGGCTCGGTGAACACCGCCTTCCGCAGCCTGACGGGCTACACCGACGGCCAGATGGCCATCGACTACGCCAATACCAAGCACATCGTGCTGTATGGCCGCAACATCTTTGAGTCCCTGGAGATTGCGCCCATCAACAACCTCCTCAAGGCCATGAGCAAGGGGGCCAAGCTCACCTATATCGACCCCCGGGTGAGCATCACCGCCACCAAGGCCCACCGCTACTGGATGATCCGTCCCGGCACGGACCTGGCTCTGAATTACGCCCTGATCCACACCATCCTGAAGGAAAAGCTCTACGATAAGGATTATGTGCGCCGCTGGGTGTCCGATTTAAACGAGCTGACGGCTTTCGTGGAGCCCTATACCCCGGCGTGGGCCGAGAAGGAAACGGGCATCCCGGCGGCAGAGATCGTAACCCTGGCTAAAGAGGCGGCGGAGGTCAAGCCCGCGGTGATCTTTCATTACGGCTACCGGGGCGCGCATCACCCCAATGAAATCTATCTCCGGCGCTCCCTCATCATCCTGAACGCCCTGATGGGCAGCATTGAGGCCCAGGGGGGCCTGGTCATCCGGAAGGGCCCCAAGGCCACGGGCCGGGGAGACATCGGCCGGTATGTGGCGGCCCAGGAGTTCCCCAAAATCACCGCGCCCCGTTTTGACGGCTCGGGTCATGAGGCCTTCCCACTCACCGACGCCAGCCACGGCAACCCCCAGATGCTGGCCCACGCCATTTTGAATGAGGCCCCCTACCCCATCAAGGCCCTCATCGCCAACCGCTTTGAGCCGCTGCAGTCGATCCCGGACGCGGCGGCAGTGCGCCGGGCCCTGGACAAGCTGGACCTCATCGTGGCCATTGACGTCAATTTCAGCGAAATCGCCTGGTACGCCGACGTCATCCTGCCGGAATCCATGTACCTGGAGCGGGCCGACTCCATCCAGGTGGTGTCCGGGGCCCGGCCCCAGCTGCGCATCCGCCGCCAGGCCGTGTCCCCCCGCTACGACACCAGACCGGCCTGGGAGATCCTGAAAGAACTGGCCCAGCGGCTGGACGTGGCCCAATACCTGCCCTATGAAACCATCGAGGACATCTGGAACTTTCAGTTAAAGGACCTGGGCGTGAAGCTGGAGGACTTCGACGCCAAGGGGGTGGTGGCCCTCTCTGACAAGGCCATCATGATGGATCGCCAGGACGGCCTCAAGTTTCTCACCCCCTCGGGGAAGATCGAATTGGTGAGCTCCCTTCTGGAGAAAGCCGGCTTTTCCTCGTTTCCGCCCTACGAGCCGGTGGCGCCGCCGCCGGAGGGCCAATTCCGCCTGATGGTGGGCAGGTGCGCGGCCCACACCCACGTGTCCACCCAGAACAACGTCCTGCTGAACGAGTTGGTCCCGGAGAACGAACTGTGGATCCACACCAAGTCCGCGACCCGGTTGAACGTCAAAGACGGGGCCTATGTCCAGGTGGGCTCCCCGTTGGGCACCAACGGCAAGATCAGGGCCAAGGTCACGGATTTCATTCACCCCGAGGCGGTGTTTATGCTGCACGGCTTCGGCAAGACGGTGCCGGTCCAGACCCGCTGTTACCAGAAGGGCGCCAGCGACGCCCTCTTGCAGGAAAATATCTCTGATAAAATCGGCGGCAGCCCTGCCCTGGACGACACCCTGGTGCAGGTCCGGCCGATGTAAAGAGGGTAACCCATGAGCAAATACTATCTTCTCCAGGATCAGAAGAACTGCATCGGCTGCCTGAGTTGCGAGGTGCACTGCAAGAGCAACAAGGGACTACCCTTCGGGCCCCGCCTGGGACAGATCATGGCGGTGGGTCCCAAAATGGTGGCGGGACTGCCCCGGCAAGCCTTTGTCTTCATGCCCTGCTTCCATTGCGAGGATCCGTGGTGTGTGCCCGTGTGCCCCACCCACGCCATGCGCAAGCGTCCGGATGATGGCATCGTCTACGTGGAGCCGGCCCTGTGTGTGGGCTGCAAGAGCTGCATCACCGCCTGCCCCTGGGGCGCGCCCCAGTGGAACCCGGAGACCGGCAAGGTGGTGAAGTGCGATTACTGCATGGACCGGGTGGACCAGGGTTTGAAGCCGGCCTGCGTCACCAAATGCGTCACCCACTGCCTGAGCTTCGGCCGGGTGGAGCGGATGGACCTCACCAAGCGGGAGCGCTTCGCCAAAATCGTAGCCTTTGAGCTGGAAACCGTGGTCAGCGCCCGCTAACCGCTGAACAAGGTTATGATTTATAGTTAATGATTAATTCTGGTTCCCAAGCAGGAGCTTGGGAAGGAGATTTCGGGGGCGGGGCTGACGGCCTCGCCCCTGGCCGCTTCCCTTTGCCAGGGAAATAATAGGAGATTGAATACCATGCCCAATGGGCCATTGCTCCGCGTCAATATTTGCACTTTTCCGGGGAAAAGCCTCAAGGCGGCCAAGGCCGTCCAGGAAGCCTTCCTGGCGGCCATGCAAGAGCGCCACCTGGACGATTTGGGTCCCCTGGATGTCAACCTGGTGGGCTGGCGGGGCATCGAAGGCCGGGATGTGGTGCTGGAGGTGCGGGACGCCGCGGGTTCTCACCTGTATGAGCTCGTCTCCCCGGACATGGCGGCCCGCATCGTTCAAAGCCATATCGACGAAAAACGCCCGGTGCAGCGCTGGCTGGTGGGCAAGGATTTTCGCGACTTTGTCGAACCCCAGAAGCGATACATTTCCGAACTGGTGGGCCAAATTGACCCGGTGTCCTGGGAGGAATACCAGGACTATGACGGTTATAAGGGCTTGCAAACCTTTCTCAGCCAGGGATTTGACTCCTTCCTCCAGAAGGTGGTGGCCGCGGGTTTTTGCGAATTCACCCGCATTACCTCTTCTCCTCTGGGAAGGCGGTGGTGCGAACTGCGGGTGGAGAAGGAGCAGCCCATTATCGTGGTCAACGCGGCTTCCCCCACTCCCGAGGCCGGCAGTGAGATGTTCTTGCTGGAAGGGTGTCCCCACCAGGTGCTGGAAGGCATTCTCCTGGCCGCCAAAACCCTGAAGGCCGGGGCCGCCATAGTTTATGTGGCGGAGGAGGATGAGTTGGCTAAGGAGCGGCTGCAGCAGGCCATGGCTGCTTGTGTGGCCGCCCCCATCTGGCCCAAGAAGGAGCCCCTCATCGAAATCAAGGTGGTCTCCGGCCACGGCCGCTACATGATGGAGGATGAAGACCTCCTCATCCGCAGCCTCACCGGTCTTTTGCCCAAGAGCTTCTGGGACCGGTACCCCCGGCGGGTTTTCCTGACCCACAGCCTGATAACCATTGCCTCCCTGCCCTTCATCGCCCAAACGCCGGTGGCCTGGTTCCGCAAATTGGGGGTGGAATGCGCTCCGGGCACCATGATCTTCCGCCTCATGGGCTCGGTGGAACGCCCCGGTTTTGTGGAGGCGCCCCTGTCCGCCACCCTCCAGGACATCATCCACAACGAGGGCGGGGGCTTCCGCTTTGGCCGCACTCCCAAGGGCGTCCAGGTGGGCGGCCCCCTGGGGGGGATTTTCCCTTTGTCCTTGCTGAATATGAACCTGGCCCATGAAACCCTCAAAGAAATGGGCGCCACCCTGGCGGTGGGTTCTATCCGGGTTCTGGATGAGCGGGACTGCCTGGTCTCCCTGGTGCGGGAACAGCTCGACTTCATTCTTGATCAGCCTGGGGGACAGTGTCCCGCCTGTCAGGAAGCCTTGTTAAAGATCAGGGACCTGTTGGAGCAAATCTCCGAAGGCATCGGGGGCGAGGCCACTGTGAAGGAACTGCAGAGCCGTGGTCAGGCCTTGAAGATGAAGGGCTCCTGCCAGCTCAGCCGGCATGCCGTGAACCCTCTGTTGACCGCGCTCCATTACTTTCCGGAAGAATTCCGCCTGCACCTGGAAAACAAACATTGTCCGGCCCGGTCCTGCCCCAAGCTGCTACTGGCCCCCTGTCACCAGGCTTGTCCCACCGGCATTGACATTCCCAGCTTTATCGGGTTGATTGCCCAGGGCAACTACCAGGAAGCCTGGGAGGTGATGCGGGAGGACAACCCCTTTCCCTGGGTCTGCGGCCTGGTCTGCCCCCATCCCTGTGAACGGGCCTGCGTCCGGAGCAGCCTGGACGAGCCCATCAACATCCGGTATCTCAAGGCCTTCGCGTCTGAGTGGGTCTCCAAGCACGGGAAATTTTTCCCGCCGCAGCCGGCTCCGGCCAACGGCCATAAGGTGGCGGTGGTGGGCGCCGGCCCCGCCGGGCTGTCCTGCGCCTATTTCCTGGCTTTGCGGGGCTATGAGGTGACCGTGTTTGAAGCCCTCGAGGAACCAGGCGGCTTGTTAATGGCCGCCATTCCTGACTACCGCCTGGCCCGGACGGTGGTGGGCAAAGAGATCCGCCTCATCAAGTCCCTGGGCGTGGAAATCAGGACCGGGGTCACGGTGGGCCAGGACATCACCCTGGACGAGCTGCGGGCCCAGGGCTATGAAGCCATTTTCCTGGGCATCGGCGCGCACCTGGGGTATAAGTTGAAAATCGAGGGGGAAGCTGATTTCCCCCAGGTCTACGACGTCATCTCCTTCCTGCGCAATATCTATCTGGGGAAAAAGGAAAAGCCCGCGGACAAGGTGGTGATCATCGGCGGCGGCAACGCCGCCATGGACGCGGCCCGCACCTGCGTGCGGCTGGGCTGTTCCGAGGTGCACGTCTCCTACCGCCGCACCCGCACCGAAATGCCGGCCCACCCCGAGGAAATCGAACAGGCCCTGGAAGAGGGTGTGCAGATTCATTACCTGACAGTGCCCATCAAGATCGGGGGAAACGGCCAGGTGGAGTACCTGGAGTGCCTCCAGGCGGAACTGGGGCGCCCCGACGCCAGCGGGCGGCGGCGGCCCATTCCCGTTCCCGAAAGCAACTACCGCATCGAGGCGGGCGCGGTGATCACCGCCATCGGCCAGCAGCCGGATTTCTGTCCCTTCCCGGAGCCTCCCGTGGCCACCACGCCCTGGTGCACCATCGTTACGGAAACCGGCAGCACCCGCACCAAAACAAAGGACGTCTTCTCGGGTGGCGACGCCGTAACCGGCCCGGCCACCGTCGTGGATGCCATCGCCGCAGGGAAACAGGCCGCCGCGGAGATCGACCACTACATTACCGGAGCCACCAGTCCGGCCCTGGTGATGAGCGCCCAGAAGCGTCGCAAGGTGGCATTTCAAACCATTCCGTCCCCGGAAAAAATCGCCAACCACCGCAACCCCGTTCCCATGTTGGACGTGGAACTGCGCAAAACCACCTTCATGCCCGTGGAGTTGGGATATTCCGACACCCAGGCCACAAAAGAGGCCCAGCGCTGCCTGCGTTGCGATATTTGCATCCGGTGCGGCGCTTGTGAGCAGACCTGCCACCGGATGCGGGTGCATGCCTTGAAATTTTCTCAGATCACCACCACCGAACGGGTCCTCACCGACTACCCCCTGGCGGCCAACACCTGCATCGCCTGCGGCGCCTGCGCCCTGGCCTGCCCCACCCAGGCCATCGACTACCAGGAGGGGCCCGATTTTCGCGAAGTCCGGCTCTGCGGCACGGTGTTGAACCGTCTGCCCGCGCCCACCTGCGCCGAATGCGGCGCGGCCATGCCCCCTTCCCGCTATCTTACCTATGTCACCAGCCGCAGCGACGCCACCATGGGCAAGCACGTGCTGCGCCGCCTGTGCGCCGCCTGCGCCCGGGTCTCCCGGGCCCAAAGCCTGGCAGCCCTGTAATTGAGCCCCGGGAGAGGCCGGCCGGCGAAGCCCGCCCCCGCCTCTTTCGGGACCGCCCCTTGGTCCTGCGCCTTCCCTCCCCTCAGCTTTTGCCTGGATTCTCCGCCCCTTTGCCGATACACTTAAGGGAAGCAGCGCCGCCGCCGGCCGCTCTGTCGCAGAGCCGTCGCGGCGGGTCAGAACGGGACCGCCGGCTCCGGCCCCCTCCCCTGCTTCTCTTCCTGTGAGGTGACATGGCCAAGTCCGCCGCACCTCCCGGCCCCGCTGCCGGGAAGCCGTCTTTCCTGCGCCCGCTCATGTTCATCCTGCTCCTGGGCGCGGTCATCGTTTTGGTGCATTCCTTCGAGCTCAACCAGTACCTGGAAAAGGAGCGTCTGCGCCGGCTGGTCGCCGCCTATGGTCTTTGGGGACCGGTAATCTTTCTGGTCATCTGGACTGTCGCCCCACCCCTCTTCATGCCGGGCCTGCCCCTCACCCTGGCCGGCGGCATCCTCTTCGGCCCTTTTTGGGGGGTGGTCTACACCACCTTCGGGGCCACCGCCGGGGCCTCCCTGGCCTTTCTGGTGGCCCGCTATTTCGCCCGGCAGTGGGTGGCGGCCAAACTGACCGGCACCCGCCTGGAGCGCCTGGACGAAAAGGTGGCTTTCCATGGCTGGAAGATTGTGGTCTTTACCCGTCTCATTCCTTTTTTTCCGTACGTCCTGTTGAACTACGCCTTCGGCATCACCCGGGTCTCGTTCCCGGGCTTCCTGCTGGCCACTCTCTTCGGCATGATTCCCGTCACCACCGCCTTTGTCTATTTTTCCGCCAACCTGCTGGACCTGTTCCAGGGCGAGATCTCCCGGGAACTGCTCCTGGGGCTGCTGCTGGTGGTGGTGGTCTGCCTGGCGCCGTTGCTCTACAAAAGAATCAAGAGGAGGAAGGCGGAGGGCGACAATTTTTGATTTCAGTCGTTGCGGCGGCCAGGGGCCGCCCCATAATTGGAGGCCTTAGTTCGACCCATGGCCACGGCAACCTGGTGTGAAAAAATTCCCGCCCGATGCATCGGCGAGGAGCCGCCGCCTTGCCAGGCGGCCTGTCCCCTGGACATCCCCGTGCGGGAAAAGCTGGCCCGCCTGCAGGCCGGGGACTGGTCCGGGGCCTTGACGGCCGTCCTCAGCCGCTGCCCCTTTCCCGGAATTCTGGGCCGCATCTGCCATCGCCCCTGCGAAGCGGCCTGCACCCGGGCCCCGGTGGACGCGGCCGTCGCCATTGCCGCGCTCAAACGCAGTCTGGCCGACCGGGAGCCTAAGGCCGCCCTCGCCGCGCCTTTCGGGACGCCCCGGCCGGAGCCGATGGCCGTGGTGGGAGGCGGCCCTGCCGGGCTCATGGCCGCCTGCGAACTCGCCCGGCTCGGTTACCCGGTCACCCTGTTCGAAGCGGCAGACGCCCTGGGAGGCGCGCTGCGTCTCTATCTTCCTGCCTTTCGGCTGCCCCGGGAGGTGTTGGACCGGGAAGTGGGGTTATTGGCCCGGCTGGGGGTGGAAGTGCGTCTCCGCACCCGCCTGGGCCGGGACGTGCACCTGGAGGACCTGCGACGGGACTTTGCCGCGGTCTTCCTGGCGTTGGGGGCCCACAAGAGCCTGCCCCTGCGGGCGCCGGGGGCAGAACTGCCCGGAGTCATGGACGGCCTCAGTTTTCTCAAGGCCTTTAATGCCGGCCGGCCCCCGGCTGTGGTGGGAAAACGGGTGGCGGTCATCGGCGGCGGCAACGTGGCCGTGGATGCGGCCCGCGTCGCCCGGCGCGGCGGGGCTCAAGACGTCCTGCTCTTTTATCGGCGCACCCGGGAACTCATGCCCGCGCTGCCCGGTGAAGTGGAGGAGGCCCGGGCCGAAGGGGTGCGGTTTCACTTCCTCACCATGCCGGTGCGCCTCCTGGGAGAAACCTGCGTCCAGGGGCTGGCCCTCCAGAAAACCGAGTTGGGCGAACCCGACCCCGACGGCCGTCTCTGCCCCCTGCCCTTGCCTGACTCACATTTCACGGTGGACGTGGACCTGGTCATCCCGGCCCTGGGCCAGACCGCGGATTTCAGTTGCTTCGGTGAGGTCCCGGCGGTGGAGGACGGCGCCATTTACCGTCTGGAGGCCGACCCCCTCACCCTGCAAACCAGGATCCCCGGCGTCTTTGCCGGCGGCGACCTGGTCACCGGCCCCGGCGTTGCGGTGGAGGCCTTCGCCGCGGGTCGCCGGGCCGCTTTTGCCATCCACCATTTTCTCACCGGGGAGGGGCCCCCTTTTGCCCTCCCCCCACCCGGTCCCCGAGCCACCAGCCTGATAGTTGACACCGCCGGGTTGAGGCCCACCCCGCGCACCGCCATGCCCACCCTCGCGCCGGCGGCGCGTTTGGATAGCCCCGGGGCCGAAGTGGAACCGGGTCTCACTCCCGCTCAGGCCGCCCTCGAAGCAGGCCGGTGCCTGCTCTGCGTCTGTTCCCGGTGCGTCAGCAACTGCACCTATCTCCAGGCCGTGGTGGACGACTTCCCGGCCACGGAGCAGGGACTGGTGCGACGCCTGGCCGACCTGAGCCCGGAGGAGCCCCCCCTCCTCCCCTATCTCTGCCATCTCTGCGGCCTCTGCCAGGCCGTCTGTCCCCAGGACCTTTACGCCGGCGGGGCCTGCCTGGAGGTGCGCCAGAGCCTGGTGGACCAGGGCCGGGGGCCGCTTCCCCGGCACCGGGGCATCCGGAATTTCGTCCGCTGGGGCACCTCCCCCACCTTTACCCTGGCCGCCCCCGACCCGGCCACCGGCACGGCCCAGCGGGTCTTTTTCCCCGGCTGCTCCCTGCCCGGCCACCACCCCCACCTGGTGCAGGCGGCCTACGGCTATCTGCGCTCCCGCCTGCCCGGCGCCGGCATCGTCCTCAATTGCTGCGGCGCCCCCAGCCACTTCCTGGGGGAGCGCCGGGTCTTCCAGCAAGTGCTGGATGGGTTGCGCCGGGAACTGGAGCATCTGGGGGCCGGGGAAATCGTCGCCGCCTGCACCCACTGCCTGCAAATCTTCCAGGAATTTCTCCCCGACCTGCCGGCCCGGTCACTTTATGAAATGCTCCTGGAGGTGGGCCCGCCCTTGCCGGGCCCCGCCGGCGGCGGCCGGGTCTTCAATGTCCACGACGCCTGCGGGGCCCGCCGGATGCCCCCGGTGCAGGAGGCCGTGCGCCGGTTGCTCCTGAACGCCGGTCACCGCCTGGAGGAGATGCCCCACCACCGGGAGCGCACCATCTGCTGCGGCGCCGGAGGCATGGCGCCCGCGGTGGACCCCTCCCTGGCCGCTCGCATGACCGCCTTTCGCCTGTCCGAAGCCAACCACGACCTGGTCACCTATTGCGCCTCCTGCCGGGCCATGTTCGCCCGCGCCGGTCGGCGGTCGGTGCATGTGTTGGCATTGCTCTTCAACCCCCGCTGGCCTGAGGCGGCCGGAACCCGCCCCGCGGGTTCGCTCCGGCGCTGGTGGCGCCGCTGGCGCCTCAAGCGCAACCTCCAGGCCCGGAGAGGTTGAGGGCTTGCGGCCCCTTGGGCCTTCCTTCAGAAACCCAAAGGCGCCTCGGGAGCCACCCCGAGGCGGATGATCGTCCGTCGGCTCAAGGAGCGGTTGACCAATCGAGCCGGTCAGGTTTCCTTTGAGGTCACAGTGAAGTATCATAAGAGCTGTAAAAGCGGTAGGCGGGAGGGCATGCACAGGCCATGAAAAACGGCCCCAAGCTTTTCGGGTTGGCCCTGGGAGTGGCGCTGCTCTGCGGCCTATCCACAGCCTGGGGACAGTGGCGTCCGCCCAGGTCCAAGCCGCCCTCCCGGGCCGTCATGCGGGAATTCCTCCAACTGAAAGAGGTGGAGCAGCTCATCTTCCGCTTCACCAATGAGGCCCGGCGGCAACACGGCCTGCCTTCCCTGGACCAGGACCGGGAACTTTCCCGGGTGGCCTGGCGGTACAGCGCCGACATGCTGCATCGCCGCTTTTTCAGCCACACCAACCCCGACGGCCTGTCGCCCAGGGACCGGGTGTTGTCGGATTATGTCCCCCGACCCCTCATGGTGGGGGAAAACCTTTGGAGCGGCAGCGGCGCCGATCCGGGGGAGACGAGGCTGCTGGCCCGCATCATCGTGGACGGCTGGATGGCCAGCCCCGGCCATCGCCGTAACCTCCTCCACCCCCGCTATACCCACCTGGGGGTGGGAGTGGCTGCCTTCGGCCGGGAGGTGCGGGCCACCCAACTCTTCGTGACCCTCCCCAGCCGGCCCTGAAGGCCTGCCCGCACGGCCTTGTCTGATGTAGAGTTTACCGGTCTCCCCTTCCCCCAGAGAAATTATCCTGTCTGAAACTTCTTCCATCTTGTCAACCGAAGAGGCAAATGCTATTAGATATTTTAAAAAGCCGTTTGTTGCCTGAGGGGACGGTTCGCCGCTGCATTCCAGGGAGGAGACCACTCATGGATTATTTTTTGATGTTGGCCAACCTGGTTAAAAACGGCCTGTTGATGGGTCTGGATGCTGCCTGCGTCCACCTCTCCAACCCCATCCTGGCCATTGTGGTCATCGTACTCCTGCTCTTCGGAGGCTGGTATCTTCTGAAAGGCTGAGTCCCCGCCCCTATTCCCCTTCTCCCGTCAGCCGCAGCACCTTGGCGCCCCGGATCTTCCGTTCCTTGAGTTCCATCAGGGCCTGGTTGGCCTCTGCCAGGGAATACTCCTGTACCTCCGGCCTGATGGGAATCTCCGCCGCCAGCTCGAGAAATTCGGCCACGTCGGCCCGGGCCACATTGGCCACGCTCTTGATCTCCTTCTCCAGCCAGAGGTGGTCGGCGTAGTCCAGGTTCAGCAGCGCCTCCTGATCCACCCGCTCCTTGCGGATGGCGTTGATCACCAGCCGCCCGCCCGGCGTCAGCCATCGCAGTCCCGCCACCACGGGCCCCCACGCCGGCGTGGTGTCGATGGCGCGGTGCAACGCCGCGGGAGGCTCCTCCTCAAAACCGCCGGCCCAGGCGGCCCCCAGCTGCAGGGCGAAGTCCCGTTCCGCCGGGGTCCGGGAAAAGGCGTAGACGCGGCAGGCCGGGAAGCGGTGGCGCACCATCTTCAAGACCAGGTGGGCCGAGGCCCCGAACCCCAGGAGCCCCAGGTTCTCCCCGTCCCTCAGACCGGTCAGCCGCAGGGAGCGGTAGCCGATGGCCCCGGCGCACAACAGGGGCGCGGCCTCCAGGTCGCTGAACACCGGGGGAATGTGGTAGGCAAAGTCCTGCGGCGCCGTGAGGTATTGCGCATAGCCGCCCGGGGCGTCCCGGCCGGTGGCGGCGAACCGGGGGCAGAGGTTTTCCCTGCCGCTCCGGCACCAGTCGCAGTCGCCGCAGGCGTGGTGAATCCAGGCGACGCCCACCCGGTCCCCTATCCCGAAGTGGGTTGCCCCGGGGCCCAGAGCTGCCACCCGGCCCACCACCTGGTGGCCCGGAATCATGGGCAGGCGGCTGGGCGGAGTGCGACCTTCGATTTCGTCCAATTCCGTATGACAGACGCCGCAGGCCGCCACCTCCACCAGCACTTCCTTCGGGCCGGGCACGGGCTCCGGCACCTCCGCCAACCTCAGGGGCGCCGGATTTTCGGCCAGCGGCGCCACCCGTTCCAAGAGCATGGCTTTCATCTCGTCACTCCGGAATACCTGAGTTATGTCTTGAAAAGATTTTCGTGTGGGAGGAGGCCAGGGCTCATGGTCCCCTGCCCCCATGACAAAAAATCTCCCCCGGCTCCCCCGCCTTTCCCCGCACCCTGAAAGTGGGACCCCAAAACTGTTCGATGACCCAGATATTGGTGAGAAGGTGGGTGGTGACGGCCTCCACCGTTACGGTGGAGGGGCCCCGGGCCTGGGCCAGATAGAGGACCAACTGGTCGGCCAGATGCCGGTCCGCCGCGGCGGACGCCTCGATATAGCTCAGCAGGGCGTCGGCGGCTTCGTCGGCCACCTTTTCGGCGGGTTTGCCCCGGGCCCCCAGAGCCCCGAACCCGGCCCGGGGGGCCCACAGGAAGACGAAGCTGCCCGGGTCTCTGCTGTCCGCCGCGGCTTCAGCAACCGGCAAACTCTCCCCCAGTCTCTCTCTGAGCCTCCGGGCCTGCCGGGCCGAAACGTGGGCGGGCACCCCCGAGGCGGCGGAGAGGCCCTGGAACCGAGTCGCGGACATGGGCGTCGCCCATCTCACCGGTTCCAGGAGGCGGCACGGTTGGAGGGAGAGGCGGATCTCCCCCCCGCCCCGGGGGTACCACCCCCAGCGGGTCAGAGCCATATCGGCCTGGACCCCCAATTCCTTCAAAGCGGGCAGGAAAACATGCAGCAGGTAATGGGCCGGAGGGCTCCAGGGCACGTGGGTGCCACCCCGGAGGACCAGGCTGCTGGGGCCGGCGGCGTGCAGCAGCGGCGGCAGCAGGGCCTGGGCGATGAGGCTGACGGCGCCGGCGCTGCCCCGCTTCTCCGCCACGTCGAAGCAGTAGTGGCCCCCCTCGACCCGCTGGGGCCGGAAGGTAAGTTCCCTGCTGTCCAGAGAAGCGCCCTGCACTTCGGCCCGGCTGATGCCCGCCAGGGCATTGACCACGGTGAGGTGTTGCGGCCGCAACCCCGGCTTGGGCCGCCCCCCCCGAATATTCGTCAGACGCACCGACCGCCCCGACAGAACGGCAAGAGAAAGGGAGGTCCGGACGATCTGCCCGCCTCCCTCCCCGAACGAGCCGTCCAGGTGCAGCATCCCTCCACCATCCGGCCATGGCCGCCGTGGCAAGGCCGAAGCCCTGCCAGGGTTATTCCAGGATGAAAATCACTTCCATTTTCACCCGGTACGTGGCAATCTTGTTGTCCTTCACGGAAACCCGCATCTCCGCAATGCGCAGACCCGTAATGCCGCGGAGGGTGGCGACGGCGCGGTTGAACCCCACCTGGATGGCGTCCTCGAAACCCTTGGGGGATTCGGCGATGATGTGCGTAATCCTGGCTACTTGCGTCCCATTCGCCATAGCATGGTCCTCCTTGAGCTGTGATTTCAGGAGAACCCTGCGCCCCTGGGGGACCCCGGTTTCCCCTGTAACTTTATCATAAGTCGGCTGTGCTTAATTGCAAGGAAACAGGCGCGGACCTGCCCCAGAAATGAACCACGGCGGCGCCGGTCACCGAGTCCGGAAGCGGTTCGCCAAACGGCGGGGAAATTTCCCTTGCAGCACCTCGGCCATCCCCCGGGCCACCATCTCCCGGCCCTTTTCGTTCAGATGGACGCCGTCCCGCCGATACACCTCCCCGGTGCAGCCGGTGAGAACGTTTTGCAAATTGACGAATTCTTTGAGCTCCGGCGCTTCGGCGGACAGCGGGAGGACCACCTGGTGCACCTTGTCCAGCAGTTCCCGGGTGAAGGAGGCGTAGAAAGCGGCGTTCAGGGGTTTGAGCAGACCGAAGAAGCTGCGGTGATAGCTTTCGATCAGCCCCTGCACCTGCCGGTAGCCGTGGTGCGCCCAGGGCTGCGGTGCTGGGCGAAATAGCTGGCGTCGTTGGCCCCATCGTAAAAAAATCACCAGGGCCGGGGGCGGGCGCTCGATGAGCAGTTTTTGTAAGTACTTCGTCTCCATGAGCGAATTGAAGGAAATCACCCCTAAGTTGAGGAAGACCGCCCGGGGACCGGCCGCCGTCCCGTTGAAGAGCACCGCCAGGTAGCTGGGAATAGTGCGCTCGTGGAAATCGGTGCTGCCCCGCATGGTGGACCCGCCCAGGAGCCAGACCACCGGCAGGCCCCGCTCCTGTCCAGGCGGCGGATTGTGGGCCGTGGGCCAGGTCTCCTGGGGATGCAGGAAGAGGGCGTAGGGGTCCTAGCGCACGGCGCTTCCCTCCCTGAAATGCCCATGCATCAGGTAGTTGCTGGTGGAAATCAGCAAAAAACTGAAACACTCCACCAACAGCGCCCCCACCAGCAGCCACTTGAGCAGGCGGACGCCCCACCGCCGCATCTTTGCCATCTCGCTCACCCGCAGATTGAGAAGTTTTTACCACCTTTCCCAGACCGGGGCAAGTTGCTGGCCTCACCTTGACAAGACCGCCTCTGCACCGTATGTTGAAAATATCTGCCGGGCCCAGGGCCCATGCAGGATTGATAAGGAAGGTGCCTGCGGATGGCGGTTCTGGAACGTGTTCACTCAGTCCTTCTCAATGCTGCCGACCACCGCCGCCGTACAGGTCGTCCGCTGGTCACCCTCACCTATGCCCAGAGTCTGGACGGCAGCATCGCCGTGCGCCCCGGGCGGCCTTTGGCCCTGAGCGGCCCCCAATCCCAGACCCTGACCCACGCCTTGCGGGCCGTGCATGACGCCATTCTGGTGGGCATCGGCACCGTCCTGGCCGACAATCCCCGCCTCACCGTGCGCCTGGTGGCGGGCGCCGACCCCCAGCCCGTGGTGTTGGACAGTCGTCTGCGCTTTCCCCTCTATGCCAATCTGCTGCAGCGCAACGGCCTGGCCCCCTGGATCGCCACCAGCCCCCAAGCCGAGGCGGAGCGCCGGGAGACCCTGCGCCGGGCCGGCGCCCGCCTGCTGCTGCTGCCCACCGGGGCCGACGGATGGATCGATCTGGCCGCGCTCCTGAGCCGGCTGGCCGAACTGGACGTGGACAGCCTCATGGTGGAAGGCGGCGCCCAGATCATCACCAGCTTCCTGGCCTCCCGGCTGGTGGATCAGGTGGTGGTCACCATCGCCCCCCTCCTGGTGGGGGGCCTGGGAGTGGTGGACAAGTTCTCCCTGCCCCACCCCTGCACTTTCCCCCGGTTGCGCCGCCTTACCTATGAACAGGCGGGGGAAGACCTGATTCTTATGGGGGAACCGGAGTGGTCGGCGGAGTGAAACGCCGCTCCCTTCTCTTTACGGCTCCCCGGCAGCTCGTTCTGGCGGAAGAGAGCCTGGCGCCTCCCGGCCCCGGCCAGGTTCTGGTGGCCACCCTGGTCTCGGCCATCAGCCCCGGCACCGAACTGTTGATTTACCGGGGCCAGTTCCCCCGGGGACTCAGGGTGGACGCCAGCATCGCCGCCCTCAGCGGTGATTTTGCCTATCCCCTGAAATACGGCTACGCCGCCGTGGGCCGGGTGGAGGCCCTGGGGCCCGGGGTGCCCCGGCCCTGGCAAGGACGGCTGGTCTTCAGCTTTCATCCCCATGAAAGCCATTTTGTAGCCGACGTTGCGGAACTCTTCCCCGTGCCGCCGGAGATCACACCCGAGGAAGCGGCCTTTCTGCCCACCCTGGAGACCGCCGCCACCCTGGTCCTGGATGGGTCTCCGCTCCTGGGAGAGCAGGTGGCGGTCTTCGGCCAGGGCGTGGTGGGGCTGCTGACCACGGCGCTGCTGGCCCTGTTTCCTCTGTCCAGCCTGGTGACTCTGGACCACCACCCCCGGCGCCGTCTGGCCTCGGAGAACCTGGGGGCGCACGCCAGCCTGGACCCGGCCGATCCCCACAGCCTGGCCCGCCTGCCCGGTCTGCTCCAGGGAGATCGCCCCCACGCCGGGGCGGACCTGACCTTTGAGCTCACCGGCAATCCCGCGGCCCTGGACCTGGCCGTCGCCGCCACCGGCTACCATGGCCGGGTGGTGGTGGGCTCCTGGTACGGGGACAAAACGGCCCCTCTGAACCTGGGCGGCCGCTTCCACCGCGGCCGCCTGCGCCTTCTCAGCAGCCAGGTGAGCACCATCGCCCCGGAACTGCGAGGTCGTTTCGTCAAAGCACGGATCCTGGCCTGGGTCTGGGAGATGCTGCCGGAGATCAGCCCGGCCCGCCTCATCACCCACCGCTTCCCCCTCAGGGAAGCGGACCGGGCTTATGCCCTGCTGGATCGGGAACCCCAGGAGGCCATCCAGGTTCTGCTGACGTATTGAAAAGACTTCCGGGGCGCTTGCGCCATTGGTTTTTTCTGTCCTCCTTCACAATGCCGCAGAGCGCAACCGCCGGTAAATACAAGCTTCCTGCAAGGGAAAACGGCAGCAGGTTGTTGCCGCAGGGGCCTTCGGGCGGCGGTTTCCCGCCCTCTACCCATCCCCGCATCTCTTCCATGAGGAGCCCGACATGTACACCCTGGCCGTGCAACGGGATTTCGTGGCCCAGCACTTCCTGGTCGGCGGCGACTGGGGCGACGAAAACCGCCGCCATTCACACCATTACCGGGTGGAGGTGCAGTTGGCCGGCCCCACTCTGGACCGGCACGGCTATCTAGTGGACATCGTTGAGGTGGAGGCCCGGCTGGACGAGTTGGTGGACTACTACCGGGACCGCACCCTGAACGAACTGCCGGAGTTCGCCGGCCTCAACCCCAGCATTGAGCATTTTTGCCGCATTCTGGCGGAGCAATTGCGGGAACGGCTTCCCGCTCCCCACCTGGCCTCCCTCACGGTAAAGATTTGGGAGGCGGCAATCGCCTGGGCGGCTTACCGGCTCAACTATTAGGCAGGTCAAGGGGCCGGAGACGGCAGGACCGCTCTCCTCTTCCCCACTGTCCTCCTTTCTCCAGACCATCCCATCCCTTTGCCGGGTTGGCTGATTCCAGCAAGAGGCCCCACCGAGCTTTGCGGGAAGAGCAAGATCCGGCCTCCGCCCGGCTTTCACCGTTTCGGCTATACGGAATCAGTCAACTTACTGCACGACCGATGACGCAGTCCGTCGTCGGCAGCAGGAATCCCGGCTACGGCGGGAGGCGCGGCGCTTTCCCGCCCCAGGTTCTGCCGGCGTTCTTGCCTATGGACCCTCCCCCCGAATATTACGCGCATAGACTGTAAGCCTGCGCGCCGATATTTATATGGTTTGATGAAAGCCGGCGGCTGATGAGGAATTGCCTCAATCGCCGCCGACCTCACGTCGCCGGCATCTCCCTTAAATGCCGGAGAATCGGCCTTTGACGGCCATCAGGTCGGTGTCGGCGTCCACCTCCTCTCCCTCCGTCAGGGAGGCAGTGCGCACGATGTCGCGGATATGGGCGATGATGTCCAGAACCCTCTCCAAGCGTTCACTGATGAGATGGAGTTCGTCCTGAAAGGCGGCATCCATCTTTTGCTCCAGGAGAAGCAGATCGAGGAGGCCGGTGACTGCCGCCAATGGTTGCGCCAGTTCGTGCAGAGAGTGCCGGATGTCCCTGATTGCGTGCCTTGCTTCCATGTGCGCCACCGGGATGCCTGGAAAAGTGATGTTACCGGGGGAGAAGCAAGAACCGGGCCATTATAAAAATAAATATAATATCAGGTAGTTATCCTGATATTGCCTCGCTTCAGCAGTTCAGGGGAAGGGAAAAACCCAAGCTTTTTCGACTGCGGCATGAAAAAACCCAAGCTTTCCGGAAAGATGCCGGAAAGAACGGCCGGGTCTGGCGGAGGGGGGCCGCTTCTTGCGTCAATTATCTGACACAAGGAAACGGTGCGAACCTGGGCGTCAATCCCGGGGTACGGCCAGCATTCGTTCCACCGCAAGGAGGGCCTTGAGCCGACTCTCTTCCGGGAGGCTGATACGGTAGCGCATCTCTCGCAAGGCGTTGATGACATCCTCCAAGGTGATGCGCTTCATATCCGGGCACAAAAGGCCGGCGGCAGGGGAATAGAAGCGTTTGTCAGGATTTTCCTTGGTTAAAGTATGGATAATGCCCATTTCCGTGCCGATAATGAATTCCCGGGCCGCATCCTCGCGGACATACTGAAGCATGCCGGTGGTGCTGCGGATGACGTCGGCCAGCTCCAGGACCTCCGGCCGGCATTCCGGATGGGCGATGAACACGGCCTGAGGATGGGCCGCCCGACAGGCTCTGACCTCCTGGGCGGTGAGAGCGTCATGGATGTCGCAGCAGCCTTCCCAATAAAGCACCTCCTTGGAGGTGCGGCGGGCGGTATAGAGGGCCAGGTTGCGATCCGGGACCATGAGGACCCGGTCGGCCGTCAAAGAATTGACAACCTTTACCGCATTGGCGGAGGTGCAGCAGATGTCGCTTTCCGCCTTCACCGCGGCGGTGGAGTTGACGTAGGTGACCACGGGCACCCCGGGGAGCTCCGCCTTGCGGGCCCGGAGGGCGGCCGCGGAGATGGTGTCGGCCATATAACAGCCCACGTCCAGACGGGGCAGGAGCACGGTCTTGTCGGGGCAGATAATGGCGGCGGTTTCCGCCATGAAGTGCACCCCGGCAAAGACGATCACCCGGGCCCGGGTTTGGGAGGCGGTCAGGGAGAGACCCAGGGAGTCGCCGGTAAAGTCGGCCACATCCTGAATTTCCGGCGGCTGATAGTTGTGGGCCACCAGGATGGCCTGGCGCTGCTGGAGCCAGTCCCGGACCTCTTGCTGCAGGGCGGAATACGACATGGATTTCCTCAAAGTATATACTTTGGCCGGCCACCGCCGAGGCCGGCGCAAAAGTATGGGTGTTGGCAGACCGCAGCCCGGTAAGTTAGTGCCGGCCGGGGGGAATTATCGCCCCCCCTGGCCCTCCCGCACCACCTGGACTCCAGGGGGCGGCACAAAGGTGAAGAAGTCGGCGGCCACCTTGATGTTGAGCTGAATGCGGGAGAAGGTGAAGCGGGTCTCCTCCCCCAGCTCGTTGGTGAACTCCAGCCTTTCCACCTGATGGGTGGCGGGGTTGACCCCCAGAGTGAGGCGTTTGAGTTCGGCCTGGGGCTTTTGGGGGACCAGGTCCACCAGATAAGGGCCGGAACCGTGGGGGGCGCGGTGCCAGGAAATCCGGAATTCCTGTCGGAATTGGCCCATCCCCGAAAAGAAGCGCATCACCAGATCGGAGCGCAGCACCTGCTTCAAAGGGTAGATCATCACCACCTTGTCCTGGGGGAGATACATCCACACCTGGCGTCCGTCGGAGACCACTTCCTTTTTCTGGTCCGGAGGCCGTTCATATTGCCAGCGCATGCGCAGGGGCTTCTGAAAAGTGACCCAGCCCTCGGCCCGCTCGGCGTGGGTGGCGGTCTTCAGGCGGGATTCCTGCTGGAAATAAGCCTTAAAGCCGCCGGCCTTGTCATACAAGGCCTGGACCTTGGCCACCACGTCCACGGCCTCCAGGGCCGGGGCCGGGGCGGGAAGGAGGAGGGCGGTGAGCAGCAGGGCAAGCAGGGGAAGGGTTAGGCGCCGGAACCGGGTGGTTCTCACCCTAAAACCATTAGTCATGGAATTCTCCTGAAGGGGAAATCGTCCCGGCGGGGGGCCGGGCCGGAATATCCCGGGATTGTCCGGAACCCTGGCGGAGGGGAGGGCTTATGGTCGCCGGTCGCCGCCCTGGGCCAAGGTTTTGCAGCCATAAATTTTTAATATATCATAGTTCTACCCGAGAGACAGCAGGCACGTCCGGCAGCAACAGTTACGCGGTATCCCCCTCAGTGGTCCCGGGGCGGCCCTCAGACCCAATACCGGCGCAAAAATTTTTCGGGGACCGGAAAGAATCATTGACGTCCAGCCGGGCCTTCCCTATGGTAAAAAAAGCTCGGAATGAACAACTTGTTTGTTTATTTGATAAAAATGCCCGCTGAGGTTTACCGGGGGCGGTTCGGAACCACCCTGAGGCGGGCCCCTGAGGAAAAGCGGGGGCCGGCCGGGTTGTTTTGATATCATAATAAAGTGGTAATTTTTACCGAACACGGCTTTGTCATCTTGAGCGGAACCTCCTGAAATGCACCACGACGCCAAGCCCCTGCGCATCGCCATCCTGCTGGACGAGGACACGGCCGCCCGCCTGGCCGATTTCCTCTCCCTGTTTCGGGACCACCCCGACGCCATCTCTTTCCACCTTTTCGGGACGGGGGACCGCCCCCAAGTTGCCGGCCTGCCCGTCCAATCGGTGGCAGACTTCCGCCCCGAGCAATACGATCTTATCCTGGACGAAGAGAACCTGGGGGGGGAGGTCACGGCGCTGCCTGCCGAGCTGCTGAGCCGCCTCATCACCGGCCCGGCCTCCCAGGTGGTGGAGGCCCTGCTCCTGGAGTTGGCCGAACTGCTGAAGGAACGGGAGATTCACAGCGGCATCCTGGACAGCGCCACCGACGCGGTGGTCACTATCGATGAGGATCACCTCATTGTGGGCTTCAACCGGGGAGCGGAGCAGATGTTCGGCTTCACCCGGGAAGAGGCCATGGGGCAGGTCCTAAAGATCATCATCCCCCCGCCTCACAAGGAGATGCACCGGGAATATGTGCGCCGCTACGTGTCCACCCGCCAGGCCCACGTCATCGGCAAGCACGTGCAGCTCAACGCCCAGCGCCGGGACGGCGCCGAATTTCCCATGAGCATTTCCTTTTCCGTCACCGACATCCGGGGGAACCTCTATTTCACCGGCATTGTGCGGGACATCACCGAATACAAGGAGATGGAGGAGCGTCTGGTCCGGGCGGAGCGGCTGGCCGCGGTGGGCAACACCGTGAGCCATATCGCCCACGAAATCAAAAATCCCCTGCTCATCATCGGGGGCTTCGCCCGGCAGCTCCTGAAAGCGGAGTGCCTGGACGCCAAGGAGCGGCAGAAGCTGAACATCATCAGCGAGGAGGTTTCCCGCCTGGAGGCCATGCTGGCGGAGATGCGGGATTTCGTGCGCCGCCCCTCCCCCAGAAAGCAGCGGCACCAACTGGAGCCCCTCATCAATGAGGTGGCGGACCTCTTCGAAGACGCCCTGCGGGAGCAGCACATCACCCTGCGCCGGGAACAGTCCGGCCCCATTCCGCCCTTCAACTTCGACCGGCAGCAGTTGCACCAGGTGCTGGTGAATCTTTTCAAGAACGCCATGGAGGCCATGCCCAGCGGCGGGCAGCTCACCCTGGCCAGCCGCCTCAAGGATGACAAAGTGGAAGTGAGCCTCACCGACACCGGCCCGGGTATGACTCCCGAGGTGCAGGCCAACATCTTCCAGCCCTACTTCACCACCAAGGAGAAGGGCACGGGCCTGGGACTGGCCATCTGCCAGAATATCCTGGCGGAGCACGGGGGCTGCATCTGCGCCGACAGCACCCCGGGGCAGGGCTCCACCTTTACCATCCAGATTCCGTTGGAGGAGGGGGAAAAAGGATAGCACGGGCACCGTCCGGCGTTTATGGTTGCGCAAGTTTCTGGGGGGGGAGGGCTGGGGGCGCGCTGACGCCTCACCACCTCCCCCTCATCAAACTTTCGTAACAGAGGCGCCTGGGCCTGCGGCCGACCCCTAAGCTAGGAAAAATGTGGCGCCGGCGCCCTCGCCGGTGCAGGAACAGCCGGGGGCGGCTGTTCCACAACAAACGTTTCAAGTCAGGAGTTTGGCAACCGGCAAAGGGAAAGGTGACCATGGGCTCATCCGGAAGAGATGATGGCGGCTGGAGGAAGGATGGTCGAGTTCTTTCAATCCCGGTCATCCTGGCCTTGCTCTGGGTTCTGGCGTGGCCCCGAGCGGCCCCGGCCGGGGGTGCCTGGACGGAGACCGGCTCCCTCAACGCCGCCCGGCAGCTGCACACCGCCACCCTGCTGCCCGACGGCCGGGTCCTGGCCATGGGGGGCAAAGGGAATCCCGGCAACGCCACCCTGGACAGCGTCGAGCTCTATGATGCGGTCGCTGGAACTTGGCAATTTACCTCCCCGCTGCCTGGTCCCCGGGGCGAGCATACGGCTACGCTGCTGCTCAACGGCAAGGTGCTGGTGGCGGGAGGATGGGGCTATGGCTTCCTTACCAGCACTCTGCTGTATGACCCCGGTGGGGAGACCTGGGATCTGAGCGGCCCCCTGAAATATGGGCGCGTCGGCCATACCGGCACCCTGCTGGCCGGGGGCCAAGTCCTGGTTGCCGGCGGGCATGGGAATTACCTGTACAATGCCTGGGGGCAGACCGAACTTTACGATCCGGGCGCGGGGACTTGGGCCGAGGTGGGCCCGCTCAACACCGCCCGCTTCTACCACACCGCCACCCTGCTCCCAGACGGTCAGGTGCTGGTGACCGGGGGGATGGGGGACCACCGGGAAACCGTCCTCACCAGCGCTGAACTCTATGACCCGGACACAAGGACCTGGAAATTTACCGCGCCCCTGGCAACCGCCCGCTATGCCCATACGGCCACCATGCTCACCGACGGCCGGGTGCTGGTGGCCGGTGGTATCGGGAGTCACGGCGAGCCCCTGGACCGCACCGAACTTTACAGCCCCTCCTGCGGGACCTGGAGCGAAGCCGGTCTTCTCCCGCGTGGGCGTTATTGGCATCAGGCCGCGGGTCTGCCCAACGGTCAGGTCATGATCGTGGGCGGCGGCGGGGGGTATGACATTCCTTCCACGTGCGACCTCTTTCTCTCCACCCGGCGGGCCTGGGCTCCTGCCGGATTTCTTTGCCGGGGACGCTCCGGCGGCCACACGGCCACTCCTTTGCCCGGCGGACGGGTCCTGGTGGCCGGGGGGAGCGGTCCCCTGGATAAAGTCGAGATTTATTACCCGTCGGTTGCGCCCACCATGTTGCCCCTCCTGTTGTTGCATCATGAGAGTGGGACCGGGCGGGCCGGAGAGGGAGCAAGCCTCCACAGGGAAAGATAGGGAGACCGCCCCCACCCTCTGCCATCCGTGATCAGGCAGGAAAAATAATCAGTGAAAAGTGTCCGGAGAACCGAACCGTGGGCGACGCCGCGCAGAGGTCACCGCACCCGCCAGGTGAGGCTGGTGCTGAACAGATTCTCGTCGCACTCCTCCGGGATGCCGCAGGCGCCGGCAAAAAGAGGTGAATGAGGAGGTCCTGGCCAAGGCGGGCCGGCGCCAAATGGTGGCGCCCAACCTGGAGGTCAAGGAAGTCCGGGTGGGAGAGCGGCGTTATGTCGTCTGTCGCAATCCCTTGGAAGCCCGAACGGATGCCGCGGGGCGTGAGGCGATCTTGGAGAAGCTCAGGCAAAAGCTGGAAAAACAAGGTCTTAATAATACTAGGTTAAGTATATATTGACAAATGCCTTTCATGAGCGCACCATGGGTTCATGAAAGCGCAAAAACTCAAGGACTTGGAGCGTCGGTTGAGCTGCTTCCTTCAAGAACTTCTGGAGCCCATGGGTCGGAAAGAACGGCGTCATTGGGCCAGGGTCTACCTTGAGGGATTGCTGCTCGATGGTGAACGGAAATCTATTGAACCCCTGGCGGCGCGCCTGGCGGGGGCGGACGTGCAGGCCCTGCGCCAGTTCGTGGGACAGAGTCCCTGGGCCGTGGCAGAGGTGGGGCGACGTCTGGCCCTGAAGATGGTGGACCTGCTGGCCGAGGCGTAGGTGTGGATGGTGGACGACACCTCTTTCCCCAAGGCCGGCAAGCATTCTGTGGGGGTGGCCCGGCAATATTGCGGCGCCCTGGGGAAAATCGCCAATTGCCAGGTGGCGGTGACCCTTCATTGGAGCGGTGCGGCGGCCAGTTGCCCCTTGGGGTGGAGATTGTATCT
>Ga0194125_10000983_pt1 | contig 48552 bp, 52 predicted proteins | sample TA2KigC250mmetaG_FD_148626 | JGI IMG/M metagenome (GOLD analysis project Ga0194125, IMG submission 148626) | Freshwater microbial communities from Lake Tanganyika, Tanzania - TA2015034 Kigoma Deep Cast 250m | ecosystem: Environmental > Aquatic > Freshwater > Lake | place: Tanzania: Lake...
ACCGATATTGATCGACTTCATGAAGTCACCTCCCGCTCCAACAGAGGCGGGGGTTATAAAGCGAATTGGCAACATATGATCTAGTGCTATGCTTTCATTATTGCGCTTAAGGATCTGGGCAAGATACGCATCTCGAAAACCAGCAATAACCGGAGGCAAACCCCATATGCCCATCTTAATATCGCTTAGATTGCCTAGCGAGAAGTGATGTACCATGTTGTCACTGAACTGAAATAAAGTTCCGGATCTCACCGACTGCACCAGACTCCATGGCACAGTTTCCATATACTTTTTATTGCCGTTTTGGATCTGCTGTATATCATTTGGCGGCACTTCATAGAAATAATCAGGCTTTCCGCCGTATTGGTGGGATACGATGCGTATTTGCTTAATAGGCCAGCGCTTAATGTAAATTTCGTTTTCCTGCAAAGTAGGACGATCGTCCGGATTTAAGCAAGTAGTGTGTTTATTACAGCTGCCACAGGTAAAGCTGAATCCATGATTAAGCGTAAATTTGTAATCTATGCTTTGAATTGGTTTGCTAGCTCCGCACTTATCGCAAGTCAGGAAGCGCTTGAATGGCGCCAGTACAGAAATACAGCTATTGCCGTATACCTTTACGTCCCTGCCAATCATGAACAATAAAGACTTAAGGTCTAGCTTTTCAATTAGAAACTTTTTGTACTGACTGGCCTTATCTTCATCGTCAGCAATTATGTTGATATCTGTGCCGGTAAAATATGAAACTACGTACTCGACAGCTTGAGCAAATGTCCTATTACTGTAGTACATAGTCTCCGCGACTTCAAAAGCTTCGTTGAGATTAGTAGGAAGGTGTAGCGAAGCATAGTCCAAGAATGGGCTTGGGGCATGTTCTGCATGCGACAGAGTTCGTCGAATTGACCCTTGGGGATTAGATGAAAAATCAGGCATATTATTCCTCTGTACCCATTACCTTAATCAACAGGCTTCTGCTGAACTCGTTGCCGCCAAGTACTGCCCAGTCGTGTGCGTTAAATCCATCTTCATCTTCTACATTAGGATCCATAATTGGATTGGCAATAACATAAAAAGATATTAAATAGTTTATTACAGCGGGATCGCTAAGGTATGCCGCCATCATAAGCAAAGTACGACCTCGCCTATCTCTAAGCTCAATCAACTTTGGAAACTTATCTAATAGCGTGTTTAGCGTAGGAAGATCTCCTCTGGCTACTGCTAAAACTAATACAGGAATAGCTTCCTGAATATTATTTACTTCGTTCATTGGGGTTTTCCTGCTGTTTTGTTTTACAATTACAACGGCAAGTGGGGTGGCAAGTCTTCACCTTTTCAAAAATTTCATCAGAGGCGGTTTTTACAGGCTGCTCCTCTGTCTCGTGCTCAATCACGCCTTTTTTAATAAATTCTGGGTCTAACATAGTATTTAAAAAAAGTTACTTGAAATTTTAATAATATTTGCTAATTTATAATTTACAATTTTTTAGCAAATATTATTGGTTTATTCTATCACTCTAAACACTACCGTGTATTTTTTGCCGACCTTGTCAAACAGCTCTATGTTTAGTATCTGACATCGTAAAGTAATGCCATTTACCTCACATTTGAACTCGGGTACGAACATTCTACCATCTTCTTTCAGTTCTGCGACAGGCGGAATCCATGGAGGATTGCCTGTTTTTTCATCTAAAGGCATTTCCAACATTAACCAACTTTGATTACCTCGATCAGTATTTGCAGGCTGATGAACGATATTTAAGCAATTGAGAGAAAGCTTAGCCCCATACCAATCAAGTTCGAGGGTAGTCGTTTTTGTAAACTTTGGAATTTTTTTAGTTCGGCGGGTAAAAGAAAGACCTTGGGGGGTAGGGTTCCCCCCAAGGTTCTTTTGATTTGAAAACAGCACGGTTTGTGTTGATGTTGAGCTGAGCTCAGTAGAGTCGACCTTTGGCTTCTTGTTAGGTGTAGTAGGGATAATACCCCCATTAATCAATGCTGGGGTAAGCCCTAATGGCTTTTTAAAGTTACGACTTTCTACTGCAGGAGGTACGGGGATATTTGCAACTATTGCCCAACCTTTATTATTGTCGGTTACCTTTACTGCGGTTTTACTGGCTGCAGGTCCACGTGCGACCTTCATGCCAAGTGGTTCGTTAGTATTTGGTCTTGGACTGTTGCTTTTGCTCATGTGTGATTTTAAATCTCAACTTTAGAAAGCTCCGGTATATTCTTCTATTTCCTGTAATGGGTCATTGAGCTTACTGGAATTATTGCTGTTAACACCGAAGTGGTTATAGCCTTCTCTTGCTAGAGTTTCATAGATTTTTTTACTAGCAGATTCTACAGGGAGACAGCATACGACATTTTTGCTCATTCGCAACTGAACTTTAGTGGAATTGTTCTTATGATCCTTATCATTTTGAGAAACAGATCCTACGATTTTTTCCAAATCTTCCAGGCGAATAATCCCCGTGCTATACATAAGCAACAAAGAATGTTCCGGTCTACGGCGCTTCAGATAGTCCGAATCCACATCAATATAGATGGTCTGAGGATTTTCATGCAGGACACCATCAATTGGAATAAACTTATTAAACCTTCCGGATTCATCAAACTTTGGCAAAACTCCCATGGCCAAAGCCGCTTTAACGGGGAACATTTCTGCCTCTAATCTCTTACCTGAATAGCGATTAGGTACAGGCCAATCAAAGTCATTAATTAGATTGGTATAGTGTCCCGTAGCCGATGAATTCGTTTTCAGGATCTCGACTATATTTACAAAGAAATTCTCGAGAATTTTCCTACAATTATCCAGTGTTCGAATACTTAGAAAGATAGGCAGATTCATCATCAGCTGATCTCGACTGGCCGTGGGGTATCCGCCCGATTTCGAAGGGGTACTAGAAGCTGTAAACATAAGCGAAGCCATGGTATGGTGAGCCATAGTCACTGAAGACTCTTGACAACAGAACCAATGGTGATCCAGAGTGTAGGGCCACTTGCTGTTCTTACTTGGCCTGCGCCATTTTACTACGCATTTTTCATCAACATTTATCGAGGTACGCATAATGTCATACGAGATTTTAGTGCCTATGGTGCGATTGCTCCAAAAGCTTCTCTCAGTATCATGATAATGCTTCGCCACTGCGGCACAAATAGTTTGCATATCGTTGCGTTTATCCGACACCAATTCTTGAAGCGTGTAGGATTGATCTCGTGAAGCATGAGCCAAATCCTCAATAAAGGTTCTGCCATTTGGGAAATCAAGATATCCAAAAGCCAAACATTTAATGATTTCTTCGGGTCGACACTTAAAGCCCTGTGTGTTGTAGTGCCTTATTGTTCCGTTTGATTCATTTTTATTGAGTTTGCTGTTATGTCGCAAACTTTTGAGCATTTTTATGCTTTGCACGGATAGCCTGACACCTGCTTTCTTGAGATCCTCAGACGAGCACACCATGTATTCGCTATCCCCAAGTTCCAGATTATTGGAAATCTTAGCTCTCACAAAGCCCACAACGCCACCTGCTCCGTTAGCTGCCGAATTATTAAGTCCGACGACTATAGGGTAATATAGCATGCTACCAATAATGAACGGGCTAGGATTGTTGCTCGCCAGATTATCCGGCAATAGCGGACCATTCTCGACGGGATTAGTCCATCTGTTACAGCGGCTCAGAGGAGTAGTATTTGGATGTGGACCTGCCTGATTGAATTTGTTGAAAGTGTTGAAAGTGTTAATGTCTATAAAGTAATTTTCTAGTGTTATATGGTACAGCATAAGATAAAATTAAAGATAGGGGGATGCTAACAGCCCCTCCCCCTTTATCTTTATTCCTTTTTTAAAAGTTGATACGGATGGTTTTGCCGTAGGGGGGATTAACCGAAGAATTGATTATCCAGATAACATCAAACCCAGGATCACTACCAAAATCGCCATAGCCATCAGTGAAGTAAACAAGTACATCTACATCCGGCTTATGCTCCTTTAAATGACTCATCACCGGCACAAATGAAGTGCCACCACCGCCTTTCAATGAGGGGATTTGCTCATTTGGCTGTACCCATTTCGCATTATGTACTTTTGCATCTGCTTCTAACAAATAGACAGGCACCTTGTACATATTACGAATGGCATCCATCTCTGTTATACCCTTGGCTATGTCGTTAGCGGACATAGATCCAGAGGTGTCAACAGAGAATGCTATGCTAGGTTTCTTCTTTCCAATTCGACTAGTCATGATAATATCTTTATACAGATATCGTCGATTCGGCGGAGTGAAAGTGTGCCGACTCTTGCTACTCATACAAAACTTGTTTCGCAAGTAATAAGCCAGCACCTCGTTCCAAGCAATTTCTGGATTCAGCAGCTTGTCAATCTGCCGCTCCATAAATTCTGGGCAGCTGCCAGCCATGCGACTGCGAGTAGCAGCTTCGAGTCCGGCTTCTGCCCACTCCTTGGCATTCTGAGGTGTGTCCTCAGAGGCTGTTCTAATATCCTGACCTGATGGTTCATCTCCTGGCTCAAAGTTCGCCAAGTCGTTGCCACTCTGAATATCACCCTGATCTGAGCTTTTACCAGATAGACCACCTTTTCCCTTCAAAAAACACATATCAGGGTTGTTCTTGACCAGCAGCTCGTAAATATCCTCTGTAGTCATCGTATTGTGGTTAACTTCAAAATTAAAAACCTTACTGTGGATGTACTGCGATAAATCCAAACTTATGTTTTTATTGCTGAAGTGATCCTTTAGCATCTCGTTGATGAGCACATCGCCAGCTATATTCCATAGATCTGCTTGACGTCCACCTACCCGGCTGTGATGATCCAACAACATATGCATGACTTCATGGGCCAGCACAAAATGGAGCATGTTGTCATTCAAGGAGGTGAAGAATTCCAGATTGAATAAGATGTTGCCATTGCGATCAATGCAAGCAGTGGACACCCTCTTGTCTTCGGTCAATCTGACGTTGCATTTCTCAATCAGAAATGCCCAGAAAGGAAAATCCTGGAACATTCTGAACATCGATCTGTTCAGTCGCTTTTTGGCGGTCTGAACTCTTATTGGATCAATTTCGGTTTTCAACATTATTCAACCTCGAATGGCACCAGGAGGCTACGGTGCTTAGAAAGCCAGTTCTTTGCATTCTGAGACTTCATAACGGCCAGCATAAACTTCTCATTCCTCTGCTGCAGTAAACCACCAAAATATAGGCTGCTGATCTCAGGGCGAATACCCATCATTACGTTTGCGCCCTTATCAATTATATTGATATTGCGCAGAGCTCGATAAAGAATATTGCTAACGACCGCATAGGTCACAGACAGTTTGTTGGGACCGTCTTGGTATGTGGTTTTGCCCTCCAGTAGATCGTCGATGTTCGGCATTACTTTGATTTCATTGCAGTATTGCATAAACCAGTTGGCTGCGCCTTTGCCAATAGCCCCCTCAATAGCTTCACGCTCGCTGATGTTGCATTTGAGAAGGCGAGAAACCATGGTCCAGCCACGAGGAGTCGGGAAGTTGCCATACTCGTCCTGAGGATCAGAGTACAGGTGCTGACCGCTGGTACTGCTCATGAAGCCAAGCACATTCTCGTGAATGTAGTTATTCATCGCCCAATTGCGCCACTGGTTGAAGTCCGGCTGCATCTCCAGAATCACAAAACGATTACGGAGAGGAGCAGAAAGCGGATTAACGTGGGCTTTGTGCGATGACTTGTTGCCACAAGCCACGATCCACCAGCCGTCACCAAGCTTGTGCGGACCACAGCGACGATCCAGGATGAACTGCAGAGCAGCATTCTGGACACTGGGGTCAGCGGTATTCAGCTCATCAAAGAGGACTATACCCTTACCGCTAGTCGGTAAAAAGTCAGGCTTTGCCCACTCAACACTGAACTCGGTGCCATCACCTTTGCGGTTAATAACTGGCATGCCTCGCATGTCCACCGGCTCCAACATAGAAAGACGAACGTCCTTAACCTCGTCGCCTTCTGCTGCAGCCTTGCAGATCTCGGACTTACCAATACCGGGACCACCAAAGATGAGAAGAGGAACGTTAGCGCTACGATACTGCTTAAGTTTTTCGATATAGTTGACTGATGCTGTCATTTGTTTTTAATCCTGTTTTTATGCGTGGTATACGAATTCATCAGCAGAGGCCCACTCTGCGGTAGGAACAATAGAACCCTCTATTAGAAGAAAGTAATGTTTAGCTGACTCGTCTTTTTTTATTTTGTTTTTGTACTCCGATACTTCAACCTGTGCCATTTCTCGAGACTCAACTGAATTAGCCTCAACACTAGACTCTGTCTCCCAATGATATGGAATCTTTAACAGTATCAGCCCCGCCTTGTTGGCTGTTTTCTGATTTAATGCTGTTGTCATCAGTTGCTCCGGTATCTTTAATGATTGAAATTAAATTATCACAGCTGTCTAAAAAGTATGAACACTCCTTTGTGTAGTTCAAAACGGCGATTGGACTTTTGGAGTTATTTGACGTGAATACTGCCGCAACATTGATAATTTCTTTCTCATCCTTCTCCAAGCTTTCCCAAGTTCTGTAGTGAGAATTGCCGGATACGAAAGTCTCTTTAACAAAGGTTGTTTGAAACACGCCCATACCGAAAAAGTCTACAATTCGATTAGCATGCTCTATGGTAATATTCTGTCCGTCAGCACCCCCTATGATCTGATCATAGGTGCAAACGTCAAGTCCTACGACCTTGCGAATTTCTTCGGCGGGTAGTACTTTGGCTTTATCTACAGCCCTAATTACACAAGCAAGATAGTCTGAAAGTATCATATTATTCTTTGATTCCTAAATGTAAGGGTGATGTCTGTAGCTGGGAAAAATAAAACCCACCCCACACAACATGCATGCATGCTATATGGGGTGGGATGAGGTGCGAATAGTGTAAATTAAGTCTTACTGGACTCCAGTTCTACAACAGGGGTTATCTGTGCAGGGGTTTTCAATTCTACTACCAGCGGGGCTTTTTGATTTGGAGTCTCGGCAGAACGCGTTTGCTGCCGAAGCTCTTCAATATTTGGAATCTCGAAACCCAATTGCCTCGCTGCTATATGGCTTTTGTGCTGCGTTTGGAAAGTATCCATACGCCGACCCATGAGGAAACAGTCTTTATGTTGTGGCACTACATATCCATCTACATCCATAACAAACCAAGGAACACAATCTTTGAATGCCTTGATTTGTATTGGACTTAGTAACAAAGGGAGACTTCTCTGATTGACTCCGAGCATTTCGATCGGTTGTTCAATAGTATCAGAAACAACCTTAATCAACTTACCAAGCATGCCCTGCTTCTTGCCGAAGTCGGACATCATGATTTTTGGATCACAGCCGGCATTTAAATACATTTGCCAAGGAGTAATCGCATAACTATGCACCAACTCTCTTGTGCGCAAGTATGCTGGACTCATTAAGCCGCCCATCCCTGAGCAAATAAAACTCAAGAATGACTCGACTACATTTAAAGCTATATCTACTTTGCCACACGATTTAGGTACCATAAGAATTGGCTCATTCACCCAAAATTTGGGACTTCTAAAAGCCTCATTAATTAGGTAAGACTTGTATGCCAGGCAGGCAAGTGCTGGGAGTCCTGACACCACCATTCTAGCCCTTTGAGCCGCTTCTTCATTACTGGTTTTAGCTAGTTCCTTTAGCTCGACTTGCTCTCCATCGAAGAACCATTTAGGTGCATCCTGTTTTTCCAAATTAATGCAAGATGCCACGCTAGTGAAGAAATTAAGATGCTTATCTTCACCTTCTGTCCAATGGTGGAAAAGACAGTAAGCTTCTGAAATACCGTTGGGCATGCGCATGATGAGTGCGCATACCGTGGTATCTGCTGAACCAATGAACAAAGCATTTCGATGCCTAAATTTTTCGGCATATGAAACACCCCACTCATTGATGTAACCGTATGCCTTTGTAATAGACAACGGCTTGACGACTGCTTCCTTGCAGTGTCTCATTATTTCACCTCTTTTTAGTAAAAGCCGCCGACGATTGTAGATCGGCGTAAGTTTTATGGCCTCAGTACGCCATGAACGATTCATGGCGAAACAGGACCAAGTTATTTTAACTCATTTAAGTGGCTATTTAAGCGCAGGCAGGTCCACATCAAGTTTGCGTTTTTCCCCTAAATCTTCAAGTACAAGCTTGCCTGTATCAGTTACCTTGAGTCGATACCTGTACAACCATTTGCCTGTATTGCTGGTAGAGGTAAGAACACATATCATCGCATTCTTGGACTTACCGTAGAATGAAGGCTCAACGACCATAGAAATGCCTTTATTGTCCTTTGGAAAGACGGCCTCGGCTTCCATGGGATCTATTTCGTGAAAATTAATTTTCAAATCACTTCTCTCAGTTTCTTAAATAAGGCTGCTGCTTCTCCTGCTCCTGCCCCATTCCGGTTAATATACATACATTTAAATGGAGGACCGTTTTTAATGTTGAGATATATTCTACCGGATGGGTTAGATGGCATAAAAAAAGTGATGGGTACAAATTCTTTTATACCCACTATCTGCATTGTTTGCAGCTTTACGGGATCTCGGACCTCGACATCTTCTACTTCACAACCATATAGAATTTTTTCCCCTGCGGCATTTTGCGCAAGCCATTTAGAATTGCTTAACCAATTTTTGAAGTCTGGCCAATCCTCTTTTGGCATTCCGTGCAAGTATCTACTCCAGCCAGCTTCAGGTGAAGCAAATCCTCCAGGGGTAACAACATCTTCAATAAGTAAAGGACCAGGTAATACAAAGTGCATTATCTTTAGCCGCTTATTGAACTCTTTAGCATATAGCTCAAAGAGGCTGATTGGAATACGCAGATACATGTGCAAAGTGTTGACAAAAAACAAGCTGTAGTCTTTAGTCCAACTTTGCAGTTCATCCTGAGGTTCGACTGCATCTTCCTGCACCAGTTCGGTGCTTAAAGGAGAAGATGCTGCTTTTGCCGGGGTGAATATTCTATTAGTAGAGTTGTCCACAACCGTGCACTTTACTCTGCGGTTTTAACTACTTCAAGAGGTGCATTTGTCGCTGTTGTTTCAGTAGTCTTTTCGTTTTCTTGTTGAGCTCGCATAAGCATCAGCTGTAGATTGTTATGAATGACTCGGAGAGATCCAAGCGTATCAGCTGCGTCTTGACCACTAAGGACGAAGCTCTGAGCGGTGTCGTGCATGACACCTAGTTGAGTGCGCACCTTGGTAGTGACTTTTATTTCTAGTAGTTCACCTTCACCCTCTGGATTGGGCATACGGGTAAAACAGGTGCTTTCATTTAGTAACGATACTTGTTTGTTATTTTTGGTCTCTGACATTTTTTAGTTCCTTATAGGGGTTAGTTGTTCTAGCTGCCATATACACTGACAGCGCATCATATACGTGTTCGTTCTTTCCTTCTAGTACTTGCCCTCGTTTTCCTTTTACCCATCCTTCAAAGTTTGGAAATAAAGTCTTTACGGAAATTTTGACATCTTCTTTAGAGGCTGACATATTACCGGTAGCTGCACGTTTAGCCTCAAACGGAGTCACGAGAGTAGTAGGGATTTTGAATCCATCTACAACAGCGCAAGCAGCACCTCTGGCAATCGCCATACTTTTAGCTGCTTGAGCGCTCTTTGATCCACCTGTAGGACACTCTATAAATATATGACATGGAGAGTACTCCATGAGAAGTTTCTCTAAAGATTGTGCCAATTCTGTAGTTCTGCGCCACTCATCGTCTGATACTCGCATCTTAGCCTTTTTCAGTTTTGCTTTATCTGTCTTCTCTGTATGGATGGTGTCCACATGAAGAAGTTCATCCTCAGTAAGATTAATAGCAAGAACTGCTACGCCAGTATTGGCAAGAGCTAGATCAAGACAAACTATGAGCGGTGCATTATTCATTATATATTTAGATCATTATTATCAGGGTCGCTATCGTTGTCAACTTTGAAGTCTTTTGATTCTGGCATTTTTTTATTTTTCATCCCAAGTTTAGCTTGAAAGAACGGATCTAATAAATTCATGTAGGTATTTTTGAAGATATATTCTGCATTAATGCCTTCAACGGGATCAAAAACTACAAATGGAAATGAACCCTCTGGTGAACCGCTTTTTTTAGAAGAGGTAGGATTAAACGGAATTATTTGCGCAATAATGTCTATTAAGGATGAGGGATCTATTTTGGTATCAAACACCATAATTGGTTTAATGCTAATCCAAATGGGTTTACTATTAATCGGAATACCCGTATATACAATCTGATCTCCAAGCGCGTGTTTATCTACGATATAGCCTAGGGCTTTTTGCTCGTTAACCGCAAATTTACCAATAAAGTTGTCGCTCATTCTAGACCTCGCTTAAAGCTTTTGAGTACGTTTTCTGCGGCATTGTTGACTGGAGAGTCCATATACTGTTTGAAGCTGTTAACCCTGGCTATAGCTGCCTGATGCCACATACGAATAAGGACATCACCTAGATTCTTTAGAACCCAAGTGCGAGCTTGCCAGGACAGCTCGGTAAATCCAGATGCAGTATACGCCTCTTCAGGGGTAGCGTGGCTGATACCTTCGCGAGATAGTATGTAGCGCATGGCCACAACAGCCTTTTGCATCTCTTCCTCAGAAATCTGCAAGTTCTGTGTAGAGACGTATGTGTCTACGTGTTGAATAAGATTGCACATACCCACAAATGCGCCAGGTATACAATTAATGATGTCATGCTGAGGAACATAGCTTTCATTAGCTGACATCACGCCGCGAGGACTAACCGACAACATATGGTTAGTATTAAACGGAAGAGCCATGTTAACTGGAATATCTAAGCTTCTTCGGAAATCTTCTTCTGACATATATTTTTTCCTTTGATGGTGATGCTGACACGAGCAGGTAGATTTATTTCAGTCGAGGGCTGTGTACCTCTAGGGCACGAATCATACCCAACCCAGCATTTAGAGCAATCCGTTGTAAGAAATTGTAGGCAATTTTTCTTACGTTCTTTCATCAGCTTGAGATTAAACGCCTTTTGCTTTGGGGTAGCTCTTAGCAAACCTACTGAATTATCTTTAACGTTAAAACTGGCGGTAGTGTGCCCTACATGTGCATTAAATTGTAATAGAGAGGCGGCATCGGGATATATCAGCATTTGTAGCTGAACTGCTTCCCTGGGGTCCGATAGCTTTATTCGCTGCTTATCTACCTTGTAGCGAGCTCCTAGCGCATGAGACATACGGCTGAAGGTCTTGGGAACCTTCATGTACATATCAAATCCTGCCGCAGGCCCGTCTAAAACTCGTATACGATAGCAACCTAGAAAAGAACTGGAGTCGTCTAGGTGCTCCGCAATAGCGCAACTCATCCAGCCGAGCTCCTCAGGCTTTCCTGAGTAGAGCAGTACAGACTCATCAAGAACTCGCTTACGATTACCTGCTACCTGCCAGCAGATAAGGTCTTTTATTCTTTTAGTTATCAGGCATCCGAGAAAGGGCTGTAAAAGATTTCTGCCTATTTCTGCCTCACAGCCAGTAACCTTTCTGGCTGTGCGAATAAGTGCAGCAAGATTCTCTTGACTCAGAGGCTTACCAATAATATCAATCTTTTGTCTAATTAGAATATTATTGAAAGCCGTTACCGCTTCTACGCATTGGTCGGGACGATTGTAGATCGGCTTCTTGGGTGGTTTGAAGCCGGTCTCCAAGTCTTTAATTTTATAGTCTTTGCTGACCGGCAAGAAAGATTTATCGTACATCACCCCCCCAGTACGGCGAGGATCTCTGTAGCCCTCATGATCAGATACCCATCAGGCATAGGAACTTCAGAACCTGAGAATGCTGTAAATAGAACTTCGTCTCCTACCTTGACGTTGGGTACTGGCAGTTTACGAACCTTTAAATTCTCACAACTGCCTATCTTGATCACGGTGCCTCGCTTAGACTGATAGTCCTTGCGGTCGTCTGGCACGATGATTCCTGCCGCTGTTGTCTCGGGGGCCTTCCACTTGCGAATCACGACAAAATCGTGGAGCGGTTGAAACGTATCGAGCATTTCCTTTTCTTCAAGTCGTGGCACTATTGACATTGTTTTGTTCCTTTCGTTTACGCCATGCTTCTTTTATTCCAGCACTCATTTTAGCTTTGACCTCAGGATCTGCCCAGTTAGCTTTTGATGCAGCACTCCGTCTAGCTTTAACCTCAGGATCTGCCCATTTAGCTTTTATTCCAGCACTCATTTTAGCTTTGACCTCAGGATCTGCCCAGTTAGCTTTTGATACAGCACTCATTTTAGCTACGTATTCAGGATCTGCCCATCTAGCTTTTACTGCAGCACTCATTTTAGCTTTGACCTCAGGATCTGCCCAGTTAGCTTTTGATGCAGCACTTTTTTTAGCTTTGACCTCAGGATCTGCCCAGTTAGCTTTTACTGCAGCACTTATTTTAGCTGCGTATTCAGGATCTGCCCATTTAGCTTTTATTGCAGCACTCATTTTAGCTTTGACCTCAGGATCTGCCCAGTTAGCTTTTGATACAGCACTCATTTTAGCTACGTATTCAGGATCTGCCCAGTTAGCTTTTGATACAGCACTTTGTCTAGCTACGTATTCAGGATCTGCCCATCTAGCTTTTACTGCAGCACCCATTTTAGCTTTGACCTCAGGATCTGCCCATCTAGCTTTTGCTGCAGCACTCCGTCTAGCTTTAACCTCAGGATCTGCACATCTAGCTTTTGATACAGCACTCCGTCTAGCTTTAACCTCAGGATCTGCCCATTTAGCTTTTATTCCAGCACTCATTTTAGCTTTGACCTCAGGGGTATAAGTGAACATTACCCCGCCCCCACTAGTGCTATTGTAGCCTATGGCTCGATCTGTTGAGTTGAATTTAGCAATAAAAAAAGGTTCCCAGTAATTTAAACATTTTTCTGCGTCTTCGTCTTCAATAAGAATTTCTCTGACAAAAGCGGCGACGCCATATTTTCTAATAGCGCGCATAAATCTTGAGTTGCCCCTTCTGTTAGCTAAGTTTCTACTGGCTTTGCAATGTTCTGCCCATCTACTTTTAAGCGTTTGGTTGGTGTAGCCAATGTAGATTTTGCTGTTGACTGTATTGGTAATTTTATAGATAATTGCCATTAAAATAAGCTTTAATTAAATCCAACCATTAAAAGACAGCACTAGTGCTGCCCAAAACAATACGATACCTATGGCTTTTAGTAATTGTAGTTTAGGGTTATGCATTGTTTCTATTTATGCAACTGCATACTGAATACTTCAGCTTTTACAATAATTGACTCCCCATTTTTATTTTTTGCGCATTCGGCATTGGAAAAGCCGTCCTCAAGCCTTTCAACGAACTCTTCTGCTTCGTCTCCATTGCAAAAAACACGCTCCACGCACCAGTCTTCAAGTATACCGCTTCGGTGATTGTTATACCTTACTATGACAATATGTAACGTGTCGTCAATGTTTGCTTCAAAATCTAGTTCAATTTCTGCCGAATACCCTCGAGGTTCTTTAACGGATAGTTTAATTGGATTAAACTCTATATAACAACGACTTTCATAGTCGTCATATTCGTACTCATCTACGTCTTCGTCGAGGTTTTTGTCGTCGTCTTCCTCGTACTCAGCGTCGTCATTTCTAGTCTCAGAGTACTGTAAATAAACAGTGGTGTAAAGCATGTTAGCTCCTTACACCACTGTTTACCCTATTTGAGAGTTTAGTGCAAATTACTTCTTAGACTTGGTCATCGTAGTACTAGTGTCTGCCACAAACTGCATTGTCTCAGTAATGCTGGAATCTGATACGCCTCTGACGTAAGTCATAGCGTAGGTGGCTACCGAGTAAAGGTAGCCACCAGGTACCGGCATTCGGCGGGTGACACGATGGAAGTTATTAGCAATGGAGGAGCCGAGACGATTGTCCGTCCAGCGCTCCTCACTGATTGTCTCCCAAAGCTTATCTTCAATAGTTTCTACAACCATAGCATCCATAGTCTGCGGCTCAAATGCCGCTTTTTCTGAAGGACTCATGGGGCTACTCGTCTTGAGGGGGGTATTTGCGATGTTTCCAGTAGATATTGATTCAAATTTATTCATAGTATTCCTTATTAATTAACCACACTTACTGCTACCGCAGGATTTACAGGTAACACACCCTTCCTGCCTAATTAAAATACATTTATCTTTAGTTTCACAAGTTTCACAAACTTCTCCAGTAACCTCTGTGCCATCTGGAATGTACTTCTTTAGTGCACGAGCAACAATTTTAGAAAAAGAGAACATATCTCCTTTTACTTTTTCAAGCTGATGCACAATATAGTGTACTCCCACATCGTGTCTCAAAGCGGTAGAGATAAGTCTTGTAATTGCACTTTCTTCGCTTGAGACAAGATTACCCAGCTTATTAAGGGTTAAGATTTCTCCCTCATTTTTATTGTCAATAAACTCGCCTTTATAGTGACCCCTACCCATTTTGGTTAAAGTGCCACCCCTAAAGCGCTTGGGGATAATTGGATCAGAGTCCTCGTTTTGATTTACCCCGGCAAAGATTTCATAGGGTAAGCCATTACGGGTGCTGACAATTACAAAATAAGGAGTGCCTCCAACTGTGTGATGATGTACTTCGCAAGTCAGAATATTAGGACGCTTGTAGCCAGTGTCTTTAGTCTTCTTGTCTTCCTTAGCCACCAGCACTCCGGTACGACAGTTGTCTCGATAAATAGTGACGCCTTTGCAGCCAGCTTTCCAAGCCTTAAGATAAATCTTATTTATTGTCTCAATGGAAGTGTCTGCTGGCAGATTGATAGTGCTACTGATGGCATGATCGATGTGCTTTTGCGCCGCGGCTTGTAACTTTACTCGAGATTCCCAATCAAGCTCAAGAGCAGTAGACCCAGCCCAAGGACTCTTAGTTAGATCCGTTTTTCCTGTAATACGCATCCACTCTAAAATCTTTGGAGGATATACTGTAAATTCCATCCAGTGATCTCCATTTTGATCTATAAAATCAGAACGGAAATTATTGTCACCAGGATTGCCCTTTTTACGTCTGGTATAGGGGGAAATCATAAACTGAGGCTCAATGCCTGAGCTCGTCTGGGTAAGAATAGACACAGAACCACAAGGCGCTGTAGTGAGCAAGGCAATATTACGTCTGCCGTATTTATTCATATCTTCATACAGTACGGGATCCTCAGCAGCAATGCGCAATAGGAATGGATTACTTCTTTCGCGATTACTATCGTAGATCGGGAAAGCGCCGAGCTCCTTGGCCATGTCCACGGACGAGCGGTAACAAGCCAGCTTAAACTGCTTGTAGATTTCGTCAATAAATGCAATACCACTCTTTGAACCGTAACTGACTCCAAGGGCGGCCAAAGTATCGCCAATAGCGGTCATACCAGAGCCTGTACGACGACCGTGGTGCGCAGCTGTACGAATCTTCTTCCAAAGAGTAAGCTCTCTGGCCTTTAGCTCAAGATCTTCAGGGTCGTTGTAGACCTTATCGAGGATCTTATCAATACACTCTAGTTCCAAATCGACCATGTCATCCATGAGGCGCTGGCACATATAGGCGTCCTGCTTGAAGGATTCAAAGTCAAACTTTGCTTCCTTGGTAAATGGCTGCTTAACGTATGAATAAGCATTCACCAGCATCAGTCGGCAGGAATCGTATGCAGAGAGTGGAATCTCAGAACACGGGTTCGTGCAGATGGTCTTAAAGCCCATGTCAGCGTAGCAATCTGGAATGCTTTCACGAATAATCGTATCCCACATCAGCATGCCCGGCTCTGCCGTAGCGTGAGCTGCTTCAATTAGCATATCCCAAATCTTACTAGCATTTACCTTGCGACTAACTTTTGGATTTTCGGCAGGCCATTGCTGTGTGTAATCCTTACCTTGCTCAACTGCATTGAGAAATTCATCAGAAAGGCGTACAGAAATATTAGCTCCTGTGACCTTTGTTAGGTCTCGCTTGCACTTGATGAACGCCTCGACATCTGGATGCTGAATTGACTGCGTAATCATCAGAGCGCCACGACGACCGTTTTGCCCAACCTCACGAATAGAGTTGGAGAACCGCTCTGCAAACGGGATGGTGCCTGTGCTGGTGCGAGCAGCATTCTTAGTCAGAGATCCCTCCGGGCGTAGTGTGGCTAGATCTAGACCGCAGCCTCCACGACGCTTGCTGATCTGAACCAGCTCTTCGTCCGCTCTGCAAATACCCGAATATGAATCTTCAGGGCTTTGCAACACATAGCAGTTACTCAGACTAATTGTCTGATACATATTGCCAACGCCATACATAGGGCTACCCTGTGCAACGATGCGATTAAACTTATTCAAAGCATTAAAAATCTCTTGCTCTGAGTAAGGTTGCTTGAACTTGTTCTTTTCAATGCGAGCAAATTCCTTAGCAAGTCTACGGTGCATCTGATCTGGAGTTGCCTCCAGGAGATTTTGCTCCCCATCTCTAAGTGCGTACTTGTCTACGAACACACGAGCCGCAAGATCGTCTCCACTAAAATATTCCGTAGAGGCTGCAATAGCCTCTTCATAAAGATAGTAAATAGGGGGCACAATAGCGATTTCTTCGCTGGGTTTATTTGCTGAGAGTATTTCCGGGGTCAAATTTTTATGCTCCTGTTCCAAAAAGTAAAACCTTCTTTTTACACGTTAATGCGTGCTTAAACTCTTCTGCCGTATGCTGGACAAAACTGCTGTAAAAATTCTCATTTGGTAGTGCTAACAAACAGAGAGGGGTAGCATCATATAGCCCTAAGCATATGTTGTCCAGCCCCTCCATAGTCTCTACGGAGACTAATATTTCCGGAAAATTCTTCCTCATGTATTTCTTAAATTTAGTCATTTGATTTTGAATAAGTTGTATGTTTTTTGCATCTGAAAATAGCGCAATTCGAACTGAAGTTACCGGCTTTTTATTTATCACTTTGGCACCTAAGGTCTTACACCCAAAGTGATCTACTTTATCTAACCGGTTACTAATTTTTCTCATCAAGGAGTCATCAAGTACTGGGTTATAGCCAAATCTACTTTCAGTAAATGGAATATCTGCTTTAAACACTACTGCAGATATTGCTTCAAATGCTTGATTCTCATAGTGAGTACGCAAAAATCGCCAAGTTTTATTAGCAATTCGCATTCTGCAATTAGGACAAAAGATACTGTGACACTTCCATGAAGAAGTGTTCATACCTATTGGGGGACAGCTATACATTCGGTTATTGTTATTTGCGTTCGCCGTTGCAAGCTTACCAATACAGCTACGAACTCCAAGTCGAAATAGCTTAGTAAGAGCGAGTCTACGAACGACAGAAGCCGTAAAGTACTTTGGAGAATCTACAGGGATGAACCTGCTCCAATTATTGGTAAGTGGTTCAGTATCCCCGACTTTGTAGTAAATCTTGAGAGGTTCTATCAAGCCGTGATGTATATCTGGGCCGCCTAACTTAACCAAAGAGTCTATGTAAGAATTTGTTAACTTTGACAGAAATGGAGATAGTCGATTTGGAACGCTGTGAAGCTCACAGCGATCCATCAGCAGTCTCCTGCCGGACGGACAATTATGTATGCTCATGTTGTTGTAATCTTAACCGGGTAAATGTATGGTTACAATTGCACCGATGTATAAATCGTAATTCAGAACTATAGATCCCGATGTACCGTACGATACTTCTCGAATGCCATTAGGTTTGGCCATTTTATTTATGCGTACTCCATCAACATAAACTTGGCATTCTGGATTTATATAAAAATTAGATGGCACTACTGCAAGTTTACTATCTGTAGCTGACTCATAAACTAAAGAAACTGCAGCACTACCAAAAATAAGTACTTTATCGTAGATAGAAAGAATAAGAGCTCCGCCACTACCACTAACCCAGCCTGTAGGCAAGTTTTGAACTAAGAAGCCAAACTCTTTTCGAGGCTTAATCGAAGAATCTACATAGCCTTTTGTTGCTGCATCTGTTTTTTGAATCGGATCTGATACAGCTTGTACTCTGTTGTTGTGTACGTCGATTCCATTTACGTTTGCTGATAACTTCTCCACACCGTTTACAAACAGGCTTACAGATTGAACTTTAGTTTGTCCTAATCCCGTTTCAGATTCACCTGCAAAAGCATAGGTAGGTTGTGCGCTGCCTATAGAAGAGTAGTTTGTAATAGTATTATATAAACGGATAAACGGGGCGTTAAAAGTATCGCCGATCCCAACAAGTGCTCTAGAACTTGCATTTGCTTCAAGCAAACGCTGGCCTTGAGCAGAGAAGCCCACTTTTGAAGCTTGCTCTGTAGTTGCATATACACCAGTATTACCTCTACCTATTGCTGGATTTTGTGGAGTTGAGCTTACAGTTAAATTTAGACCTTTGCTTAAACTTACTGAGCCGTCTGCCTTAAGTATGTTTCCTGTAATTGAATCAATGCTAACCCATCGACTTTGCCCACTCACGTTTTGTAGAATCCCGTTGTTCAAATTATTAGAAGGCAATTCAAATATAATATTATTTACAGTATTTGGGGCCTTAATAATAGCAACACCGCCACCACCGGAATTCATTTTTAAAGAAGCCGGATTAGCTGAGTTGCCGATTTCTAATACACCGTTTAAGTATTTTGCATCACTCTGTATATATTTTGATACAGTGCCGGATGACACAATCGGTAAAGAACCAGCAATAAACCCTAAAGGAATTAAATTGTCCACATACTCTTTATTAACGGCATCTTGAGATTCAGTAGGTGTCGCAATATTGGTGACTTTATTGCCCTTAAGGTTGAGTTTTTCTTCAGCTACTTCCAGTATGGTCTTACCTTTAACAGCCATACCAATGACATCGGTGTCTGCTCGGAATATGCCAAGACCGTTTGCACCAGAGAACGAGTAAGTGGGTCGATTGGAGTTATTAATACCAATACTGTCATCAAGTGTAATTTTAGCAGTAGCCGTAGAGCTACTTGTTGCAGACTCTATACCGACATCAGATATCTGCACTGCTGGATTACCATTAACAACAAACTTAAGGCTAGTCGAATCAGATATTAAACCAACATTATCGCCTATGTTAAATGCTGGTTTTTGAGTAGATCCTTTGTCTACTCTTAATGTAGACGCGGCATTCAGTGTAAAATCTTTGACCTCTTCTGTGTTTACAGCCCCTGTAAATGATTGACTACTTATATACCTAATACCTGAAGCAGTAGTTAGCACCAGACTCTCTGTTCCTGCTTCATACCAAAGAGCTCCAACAGGATTATATAAGTTATCTATGAGCTTAGATGAAGCTAAAGCTAAACCGCAATTAAACTGGATGTAGGCTGCTATATTATTATTGCCGATATTTCGAGGTTTTACAATCTCTAAAACTTCTTCAGCATCAACTCTGAAAAAGAGTCTTTTGCTATTATCTGAATAGCCATAATTTGCGTATCCAATTCCGTTTTCTTCTCCGCCAAATTTAAGCATGAGTCCTGAGGCAGAGGTTGAAAATTGTCCGAGCGATAAACGTAAGGGATATTTGTTTTCAAATTGATACTCATTGCTGTATAGATTTACATGCATAGAGAAATCTTTAAATTCAAGATTTCCATCAAATGCTTGCAAAACTTGTCCATTTTGGGGTGCAGTTGTTGGGAATTGATAAGTTCCAACTTTAAGAGCATTAATTTGGAAATACCCTTGACTTATATTTACGCTCCCGGAGTTTGCAACAACTGTAAACTGAGTTACAGTGTGGATTTCTTCCATATCTCCAACGTTGCTTAGTTGGCGAAAAGTTACATTATTTGCAGCAGTCCCCCCAGGTAGGGTTGCAGCAACTGTAAGACTATTAGAAACTCCCGCATCGTTTAGCAATGAAAAAGTTAAATTATTATTTAACCTTATACTTTGAGCTGTATTGCTCAAAAACTTATTAAAAATATCTGGAACGCTAATTAAATCTGCTAACGACGAATACCCAAGAATAAATCCCGACTTTATGGCGAGGACGTCCTTTACTTTCCCTATTGTAGCGGAGGGGATCGGATCGGATACTTGCGTCAGAGTAAAATCAAAATTTGAATTAAGAGCATCAACTAATAAGTTGTAGTTGTTACTCAGCTGCTTTTCAGAAGTTATTTTGTATGAGGCAAGATTTATTAGCGATGACATAAAGCTATTTTACCTAATTTAGGGGAAAAAGTAGAGTCATCTTTACGTCAAGCTCCGGTTAGTGCTACGGTTTAAATTTTTTCTAGTGAAAAGCAGCACTCGGATCTTCAAGCTTTTGCAAGAAAACAGTTGAGGCAAAAGCTTTTGCTGCAGCAAACCTACCTTTTTCAAGACTCTCCTTGCCTGCAGGAATGTTTTCTAATGTTTTTTCTAAATTATCGTTTCCTGGGACAATACGAGTAATACTGCAATCGCTGCCATCTTCATCAAATCCAAAGAAGTATATTGCCAGACAGGCATTTCTCATTTCTGTGCATATGTGTAGCCTGGACTTATCACTCATGGAGTCGCAGCACAGCATGACTGTATTACCACTAATCTTTGAAGTTAATGTTTGAATTACTGACTCGTCTAATCTCATAAGTTTATTAATCTTTGCCTGAGGGTTTATCTCTTTAATAGCATCTGCGGTAGCATCTGTGCGGTACTGTCCGATATCTATTTCTAAATAGCCAGAAGCTAGGCATTTAGCTGAAACCTTTTTATCATCAATTAAAGTTACTGTACCTAAGTTGCTTACAGAAAAAAGCCCTGCCAGGGTTCTACCAATTGAATTGAGTCCAACAACCACAAACTCTAAAGTATCACTCATGATTAGATATCTTCTCTTTTCTTTTTGTCAGTTCTTTTAAAAGTGTAATATTTAAAAGTATACTAATACTTATTAATATTCAAGTTTTCTTAACGACAGCGAAGTCCAGTTTTTGGACTTCGCTGTCGTTAAATTCTTCATTTTTAAATTCTAATAGTTGCTGGGTTATAATTTTTAAGTATTGATTAGGATTTAAGGATGAAACTACTTTAATCTGACTATTCAATTGCTGATCCACTAAATCAACATTATTGTTTATTTGTTTTAGCGTCTTCATCTCTAGAGGTGTATTGCGCAAGATAGTCGTACTCCTTTAGCCAAAGGCACCGTTTGATCATTTCGCGTCCCCTTTCCGGGGCAGGTTGTCGAGTACTTTTTTGCTTTGAACATAAGCATATAAAATAATAACATAGTTAATTACATCAAGAACAGTATCCCTAAGAGCCTCGTCTTTAACCTTAAAAGACCCTGTACTAATGAACGTGGATAGCCGGGACATCTTGTCGGTAAGACGAACCATGATACCCGCTTCTGTTGCGCAAACTCCCATAGATTCGCATCTGGTAAAATTTAAGAAGGGGTGGGTAGAGTCTTTCCCCCCACTATAATCGTGGTTTTTACGTTCCGACAGAGACCTAGCCTCTTCGGTTAGCTCCTTATGGAGGTTTAAAAGCCATTGCCTGTTGATTGTTTCGTTTTTATTTACTTCAGAATTATGGAAATCATTCTCCTTTTGCTGCAAAGGTTTTGGGTTTTTTGCCTCTTCGCTGGGGTTGCTGGATTGACTCTTTAGTCCCCCTATAAACACTTTCCCCCTCGCTGGCCCCAAATTCGTAATCCTCGATTCGCCATTGCTTTCTAGCTGTGATTCCGTTGATGTATGCATAGTTTTTGGTATCCAATACGTAGTATCCTAAGTTAGGAAATTCTTTAGTTAATCCCAATATCGATTTGTGAGCAAATATAACGGCTTCGTCTCGACTGTCAAAGGCTTTTACTGCAAGACCACTTTTAGGCTCATTCTCATCACCTACCACCAGTATGTAACGAGATTGACCTTCTGAAGGCTTGTAATAAAACTCGGGAGCAGTAGGAGAAAACCTATAAGGCTTGATATTTTTCTCTTGCTCCTTTTGTTGCTTTTTCTTAGTCCAAGTTGTTAAAAAATAAACTGGTTTAATCTCATAGCTTTTAGGATTCACTGTTTCGTGTGCTATGACTTTTTTTACTTGTCTCTCTTCGTCAATATACGGGGTACCGCTATCCATCAGAAATGAGTCTATTTTTGGTATATAGGCTACATATTTTTTTGACATTACTTAAAATCTCGTAAGGGTGCAATGTAAACATTTTTTATATTGAGAAAGGCTTTGCTTAATAGGATTTGCGCATCGCCCTTACGTTCATAAGCCAGTTCCATATTATCGAATATGAAGTCAGGATGGCGTAGATAGTCTACTAGAAATCCATCTTTTTCATAAGCAATTACCCACTTGTCTGGAGGTTGATTCGGGCTTGGGCTCATTGAACTCCACTTTAGCAACGTGCTGCAGTAACCACCTACTACGTTGTTTTAACTGCTCCAATCTTTCTCGTTCTACAGTTACGAAATTTGAACTCTTTTTAGCAGATGCCTCCAGTTTACATATATCATACACTAAATCTATAAACTCTCGAAAATTAATTCTAGGATCATCATTTACAACCTGATTTTTAAATGCTGGTGGCCCTAATTCAATGCTTAAAATGGATATACCTGTAATGGTAGGGGCATCCAACCAGCCACTAATTTCATCATATAAGCAGTTTTCTAATGTATGCTTGGCAGGACTTTTACTTAAACCTAAAGGACCTTGGCATTTAGGAGCGTATTCTTTCAAAATGTAATTATTAAACATTGCTGCGTCAGTAATCGCAGCCTGTATAGTGAATGACAAGGAGTCTCTGAGTGGTATTCGCTCTAATTTAAGGTCGCTCATCTCTTTATCCTTTTTATTCTAGTATGTATAAATTCTGGGGTTCCCTCTATCTTCATCCTGAATTGAGTTACTTCTAACGGCAGTGTATCGATACCCAATTCAATATGTTGCAATTTATTAGCATTACTTCTAATTATTTGAGCTGCGGGTTGACTTACCAGCCATAAGTAGCGGCCAAATCTATCTCCATAGTGCCAAATATAATCTCTATTGTCGTGAGCCTCTGCGATAGTATCATAGGGGCCTAGCAATACTTGAGTGCACTCTCTGTCTAGATCTAGCATCCAAAGGCCGGGAGTTAGTTTTTGTAATTCTGTTCTAAGTTTTTCTACAGTTTCGTATTCCAATAGAGTTTTGTACTGCATTAATTACCTGTAATTAACTCCAAAAATCCGTCTAAAGTATCAATAATTACTCCGCCGTCGCCCGATGTAGACGTACGCATCAAGCGAAAATAACCTTTTGGCATTTGTGTATTTAATCCCGTATGTATAACCATGTCCTGACTAATTACAGAATTATAAAACACCATGGCGGTAATCTGTTTAGAGTTACCGCATAGTGCAATTTTTTCGGCAAATGCCTGCCACAAAGGCAACTGCGCTACTTTTGTTGTAGAGCCGAGTAGATCATTAATACTAAATTGCTGAAGTCTAGAGGTGCTTAAACAAAACGGATTCACCAACTCCTGGAGTTCGGCTAGAGGCTCACTGCTCGCCTCTAGCCGCTTGCTCCAGTACGTTTTGTCTTCGCTACCCTTTTCAAACATACGCGTAATTAACTTTCGACAGACCTTATTCTCATAAGCAATCTGCCGGCTGTTGTTTCGCTTTTGCTTGTATTCTTCGAAAGTATCGAAAAAGTTGGGCTTTTCGTCTTTCTCCATCATCGCTCCAATTCGTCAGAATTTGTAATAGTGTTGACTCCTAGTTTTGGATAACGTACTTCTTCATAAATAGCCTTATCCTCTATGTTCAGCTTTGGATAAACTTTCATACGATTAATACCAAGTGCGTCCGAAATACGTTCCCGTAGATCTACAGCATTACGAATAGCTGCACCCATCTCAGAATCGGTAACTGCTACTAAGCCCAACTCTTTACAACTGTACTTATTGCTGTTGACCGTTACATTGATAATGTCCTTAAGGCGTCCCTTGACGCCAGTAGGGCTATCATCCGTGAGTAGCATTCCAGTAGCGGCATCCCAGTCAAACCAGCATTCGGCTATCTGACCTGTTTCTTCGTCACCCTTCCAGCGATACGGTATTTCAATGTTGCGCTTGCTAGCACCCATTGAATTTTTGTTTACAGTGATCTTGAGCACCTTTTCCGTAAAGCCACGAGTAGCCCTATATACTGGAGTACCTTTTACCACAGAAAACCAGAAATCCAACACCGCATGATAGTCCTGGCCAGTACCACCAGGCTTGCGCTTTGCGCCCTGAATGGGGCTATTTGGATCATCAGATAAATGGTTGATATACACCAGTGCATACGGCTTCATATACAAGTGCTTATTTACATGTCGGAAGAACTCGTTGTGAGACTTACACTTGATCATGCCGCCCGTATTGCGAGGATTAACTCCACCCTCTTTTTCAATACGAATATCGCTTTCCTTAGTATCTACGCCACCAAGAGAGTCAATAATGAACATAACCGGAACATCCGCCATAGAGGAGTCTTCAGAAGCAAATTTAAGAGCTCCTAGAATCTGCTCTTGCCACTCCTCAGTATTAAAAGCTATGTGGTCAATTGTGCGGTAAGTGTTTTTCTTACCTACCACTGCTTGATATAAAGCCGGACTTTTCTTGTTTTCGGTGTCGACGTATATACATGCGCCGCCTAGATCCATCCAGACTTTAGCTAAGGTCATTGCAAATGCCGACTTGCAGCTTTCTTTCATACCTGCTACGCCGATGATTCTACTCATCTGATAACAAGTGTTGTCACAAAGCCACCGATAGGATAAATGATCACAGGGAATACCCCACACTCTATCGGCCAGGTCTGCTGCAAGGCAGACCTGGCCGGTGCCGGCCTTCATAGCATGAGCCATGAGTGCCTTAATACCGACAAATGCGGGATCTTGATTTGCGCCACTTGATTCGTCTTTTTTCCTTTTTACCATGGTGTTTTACCTATTTTTTAACCTTGTTTGTTCATGTTGTTTTGAAGCTTAGTCATCATTGCCTGCATTTGAGAAGACAGGCTATTGCCCCCTGCGGGAGCAGGAGTTACCGGAGCGGCTGATGTCTTTTGCTTTGTCGTAGCCGAAGTAGGAGTACCAACTTGTTTTACAGATTCGGAAGCGGGATATAACGGCTTGACTGTAGGCATGGGGACTCGTGTGACAGCGGCCTGTACGACCGGAGTTGGAATTACCGTAGCGGGAGCAGGCGTTGCAGCAGGAGCGGAAAAACCACCCATTGCCACACTATTGCTGCCATCCTGGATAATACCAGCTTCGATCAAAGCCCACTCATCGCCAGGGAACAGCTCAAGCAGCCATTGAATTTGCAGCTTCTCATTGTTCTCCAGGATATAGTCACTGAACGGACGAACCTTCTTCAGAACCTCGTCCGGGAGAACGTAGCCCGGACCAAAGCGATCAACTAGATTTTGGACAGAGCAACAATAAGTAGCAATACCCGCTGCACCAGCAGCGTAGCTACTGAAAGTAACCATCTTTTGGTTAGTTGCAAAATCGCCGTGCTTAAAGCCTGCCTCCCAAGCCATCAAAGATTCTGAACTTTCAGAGATATTTCCGAAGGTGTTCTCAATCTCTCCAGGATCCATAGTCATGCCATCGACACGCTCAAACCAAGTGTCGTAGAAGCCCTCTTTAACACGAGCATCCTCACGACTCTTAATTGCAGACACCTGATTAATCATCAAAATCTTATGACGAGGCCAGCAGGGCTGACCATCCTCGTCCTGTAAATAGTTGATACCAGCATTACTGGCAACAAAACCTTGCAGAAACATGGTACGAACGGCACGACCAAGTGGGGCGTTGAGATCGTTGCTATCAACAGGAACAAGCTCAAGAGCACGACGATACTTTGTAGTGCTGGTATCAACATTAATGGTTGGTATGGAACGACGCTGAGTCTTGTCATACTTGTGACCGCCGCCAGTCTTCCAAAGGTACTCGCGAAGCTTGTACATCGGGCTCTTGTAACCGTTACCCCAGTCACGCTCAGCCTGAACAGTCATGCCATCAGGGCCCTCAACCATGTTGATAGCCAGAATGTCCTTACGTTTACGAGGATCAGAATCGTTGCCGATCTTACGGTAAACCATCACCCAGTCAATGCCGTATTGACCTAGGGTAGGAACAATTCCACGAAGCTGATCCTGACGGAAACCGCCAGAAGTCATTGCCATGCTGACATTGTAGGTTGGATGCGGGGGAACGAGGATAAACTCGCACGGAGCCTTGCTGGACAGGTAGCCCAGGGTAGGAGCATCGTTGTTAAACATCTTTTGGTAATCCGAGTTGTGACTACCAGAATCTACCTGACTATTAATGTAAACAGCTTTGTTAAAATCGAAAGTCATTTTTGTGTTTTTCCTAGGGGTTTGTAAAAAGAGATTAAACATTACTTCTTGTACTTGGCTAGAACAGGATACTGAGCTACGTCCTCGGAAGTCAAGGGTTCGCTCCAACGAATGCACACTTCGGGGTCAATGTCAAGCACCAAATCATTACCGGGAACAGTGCACTTTTCACACATTGCAATTTTTATTACTTCTAACGTCTCATCAACCTGCTCTACAGGACAGGTAACTATTATCTGATCGTGAACACTCATAATAACCTTATACTGAAGGTGAGGGCGTTCAGCCTCACGAATCATATACAGATTGACTAAAGCTAGCGACATAAGATCGCCAACAGTACCTTGAATCGGCGCATTCATTGCTTGTCGCTTCTGATGTGCCAGCAGTTCATCGTCTTCCGTATGCTCAAACCGACGACGTCGGCCAAAGCCATTCTCGACATAGCCCTGACTGCTGACCTTCTCTTGCTGCGATATTAGCCAACGTGCAAGCTGAGGAAAAGTCTCTTTAAACTTATCCACAGATTGCTGAGCCTCTTCTAACGTAATGTTGATGCCTTCCACATATACCGCTTCTTTGATGGCTGCTCCTCCACGACCATAAGCAATTCCAAATGTGATAGTTTTTGCAATTGTCCTATACTTTATATTCCCGCTTTCCTTGAGCCAATCTTTCTTGCCTTTGGTATAGCCCGCCGGTGGCCGATCCAGGCGGAACATTTCTATGGCAACCTCAGAATGGAAGTCCGAACCAGGGTCTCCAAGCTTTTGTTGCATATTAGTATCTCCTGACAGCCAGGCCATAACAAATAACTCTGCCTGCACCCAGTCACAATCCAACAGTACCCAACCAGGATCTGCGCGGAAACACGAACGTATGGATGGGATTTGTTGATTACTGTCTTTAAACGCTTTGTTGACCAAATCTTCGGCAGTCTTTGGAAGCTGAGCCATGTTAGGGTCGGAGTGCCCATAGCGGCCAGTTTCTACGGTCTGTCGAATACGGGTGTGTACTCTGTCGTCGCTCCAGAGCTTAGACAGAGTGCCACCGGTTATCTTGTGTCCACCTGTGATAGGATCGTCAACAAACTCTCCAGTAAAGGTTTTAACAGTCTGGGCTACGGCTGTATATAGCAGCATAGCATTGAGCAATAAATTGTCCTTATGCTGTAATAGCAATCCTGTCAGCACAGACCTATCAGTAGATGGTGTATAGCTGGCCATTTTCTCCGGGTTCTTGATGAGGTCTGCCCACTTTTTGTCATTTGTAGCCTTGATTGGCTCAAACTTACAAAGAGTGGCAGTGTCAGGAAAGCTAGGCTTGGCTCCCTGCTTCACCCAGCCAAACAAAGCTGCAGCCTTTTGTACTGGAGAATCAGGATTAAAATCAGGCCAAGAGAGCATTGTTCTAAGGGTCTCTGCCAGTTCAGTACGCTTAGCTGTGTACTTGTGGGATAGTAGTTCTAGGCGTTCCTGATCTACATTCATGCCGGTCATCTCTATCTCTAGGATAGGTAGCGTAGCTGGCATTACTACATTTTGAAAAAGCTCTTTGATCTTATCATTTTCCGGTCGCATCATCTCCGCGTACTGAATCAAAAATATGCGGAATGTAGCATCTACATCCTTGGCAGCATACGGCAATAGCACCTCGTCAGGAATGCCGCTGTAGCCAAACTCATCCACGTCATACTTATTGGCCTTAATCCAATTGTTCAGTTCCAACTCATAGCGACCCATCTGAGTGTGCCGTGCTGTGTATACTTCTAGGCCTTGAGCCCAGTTCTCGTCTAGCAAGTGGCCAGCAAGTGCTGTATCCCAGCCGGTAAGAGTAGGGACAGTGACGTTTACTCCATTGTGCTTTAGCCAAGGTAAGTCGGCACGTATGAAGTGGCCTATTAGTTTGGTCTTACCGTTCTCTATAAAACTTTTAATCAAAGTCCACGTTTCTTGTGGATTTTGACCAATTAGAGTTGGCTGCAGATTAACGTGGTTAAACACAACAACCAATGCTTTGCCTGGGGCCCAACTGAATTGAATGCATCGTAAAGAGCCAGAAAGATGGTTACTGCCGCCCCACTCGCAGTCAACAGCCACCCACCCAGAGTACTCCTGCTCAATTGTATTGAGGCGATCCTTCAGTTGCTCGGGGCTATAGATGTACTGATATTCAATGTGAGTATTGTCTTCTACGGTAACCTTACCGCTTGCCAGTTCATTAGTAATTCTACTCATGTCCATAGCGATAGCAGCCCGTACTTCTGGCATATGAATAATTGCGGAAAAGTCCGTTATGATTGCAGTCTTGACTCCAAGGGGGCTTTCCTCGGCAGACATAGTACGATTCTTGTACTTCTCTACGGTGGCCTTAGCGCCCAGTACAGCCTTGAGAGTTTTAGCTCCCAATAGAATCACAAGATCGGGCTTAACTAGCTCAAGCTCTCGCTTGAACATGGCAGCGTATTCCTGGACTAACTCTTTTGGAATAGCTGTTTTCTTTCCGTCTACATACTGCTTTACATAAGTAGTGTAATAGCAGTCGTTTACAGGAAATTCAGTCTTGTGCACTAAGTCCTCAAACTCCGTAACCCAATCGCCAACATAGAGTCTGGCATTTGCATTTTCTTTGGAGTTAGGCCAACAGCCCACGAACATAATTTTCTTATGCGCAGGGCCTACGACTGCTGCAGCTGTTTTACCGGGAATTACAGGACCATGGCCAAACACAGAGTCTAAGTGAATACCAGGAATAATCTTTACTGGCATGAACTTACCGTTTGCTCCGGTAATGGTTACGTTGCTAATGTTATTAAGCATCTCTTCAAAGGAGTACTCAATCTGCTGCCCATACTGTTCTGCTCGCAAAACAGCAATAGACCCGTATTTTTCAATTTTTTCATTGATGGCTTCTGCTGGCATTGTATGCCTTTCAAGAGGGTTCAATTTGGCAAAGATGACCATCTCTCTGCAATTGTTCTTGCAGAAGTTCGGCATGCTCCTTGTGAGTTGTTGCCACGATGGTCTCGCGTTCTATTTTCCATTCTACAGCCTTCCGTAAAGCCGTAAGCTCGTCCATCTTCACCCAATGTATAAGGCTTGCAATGATGTCAGTTACACACAGGTCGTATCCATCCCTGTTATATAAGATTACGTTCCACTCCTTGAAACTACTTGTTTGCGGTGGAATAGGCGTGGTGGAATTTTGATTAGACATGGTTGTTTCTTTGTTTGTTAATTACGGCTTCCATAAGTTCTGAGGTAGTCATGCTGGCAGGATCTTTACCCTTGGCCAATTCGACAGCAAAGCATCCTTTTGCAACCTTTTCATTGATGGCTTCTGCTGGCATTGTATGCCTTTCAAGAGGGTTCAATCGTGCATATAAGAAATACAGATTTCAACTGTTCTTGCAGTAATTCAGCATGTTCCTTGTGGGTTATTGCCACAACGGCCAGCCCCTTAGTGTCTACTTCTATTGTCTTTTGAATGGCCTCAGGGAGGTCCAACTTTATAAGATTTATAAGGTTTAAAATAACGTATGTATAAGTGTTTACGTTGTCGTTATGCAAAACTACACTCCATGGCGTAAACCCATTTGTTTGTGAGGTGGGTAGTATGGGTGTAATAGAAGTTTGATTAGATATTGTCATTTTTTTTCAGTCCAAGGTAGGAGGTAACCGTTTTCGTCTTCTGCCAAGCCGGTGTAGATCACAACCTGCCCGGTGTTGTCTTTCTCCATGTTCATGCCGTACACATCTGAAAGAGTTTTAAGTAGTGCAGCGAGTTGTTTTATTGTTTCGAGTGCTTGTTCTTCTTTGTTTCGCATTATATTAGCCCAGTCTACGATGTTTAATTTATCGCAAAAATAACATTAAAAAAATCACACTAATGCCCCAATACGAGTTTTAAATTTCATTTCTTTTTATGTTTGGAAATTGATTTTAGCCATTTATTTTCGCTAACGATAATAATCGTAGTAGAAATCAAACCAACAAATAATGCAACAGAGCCCACTATGATAATGATCTTAAAATTTTCCACGATCATCACCAAGTTTTATCATTAAAAGGAGTATTACAAATGCTATTACAAGTATCATTTTGGCGGCTCAATAGGACTTATTGGTGGTTCAAGAAGGCGTATTTCCCACGCGAGATAGCCTGTTGCAGCAGCATCTGTATAGAATTCGCTTTGCAGATAATCCAAGTATTTCAGCACATCATCTAGCGTGGAATCCTCTCCAATATCAATTTCTATTTTAACTTTCATTAAGTAATTACTCCCGCTTTTTCTCCGCAATATTGTATTTTTATATCTTTAACAAAATTTGGAAAAATCGATGAAAGGTATTTAATCACTGTCAGCAAATATCTCCAATCCGAACTTTGAAATAGTATCTCGCAATTTACATGGTCAATATGCCTATATGCGATTGCGACAGAATACTTAGATACTTTGTCAAAAATACTGAAATCTATAGTCGCAACCATTTTAAAAGACCGCTGGTTTTTTCTTTTTTGTTTACGAATTTGTTTCCAGTCGCCGTCACTAGGTAGATCAATCCACATTCAACCATCCTCATTCTGCCTTAGATTTACTGAAGTGTTTCATGCTCGTGTAAAACTTTTTGATCTGATCCGTATTTTCCAAGCGAATCTCAAGAGACACATAATTAGTCCCTTGCATGCCATGTTCGGTGTAATCAGTCTTTTTTGCTATCCAACTCAATGATGGGAAACGATCTGCAAACTGTGTTCGGAAATCCTTGAGCCACCCTTCATCGGTGTAAATCAGACCATGCTTATCGGTATCCCATACCTTCTTTGTAAAGAAGACATTTAAGTAAATCGTCATATTGACGGCGAACTCTTGTAGATTGGTATAAACTTCACCAATTTTTATTTCGATCGTGGAAGAGGTAACGGTTCGTACCTCCTCCGACCACAGGCCGTGGCCTGTAGTTTTACAACGGAGCGGAAGCTTAGGGGTCAAAATGATGCAGCTGTTTTCTTTAATTAACGTTTTCATTTTTATTTATCGCTATCCTTGTATGTTTACTTTTCTATTCAAAACTTCCATCAATTCTAACGTTGTCATATTGGCGGGGTCTTTACCTTTATCCAGCTCGACAGCAAGGCACCCTTTTGCAACTTTGTCATTCAGTCTCGCAATGACATCGAAGATACGCTTATTGGCTGCAGCCTCATGCTCGACCATGAAAACAATCTGCCCGTCTTTAAACGTATTTGCAAGCAACTCTTCTTGTATTGGCCTTGGGTACATGCCAAAGGTGCACACGCCAGCAAAACCACAAGCTATTGCGGACAGCGCACCCTCGCAAACAATACAGAAGTCGCCGTTGCTGAATGCTTTGGCAGACTCCAAATGATAGACGCTTGAGCTGAAGGAGTACCCTGGGGCATTCAAATACTTTTGTATGACAGGCTTACCAGAGTTAGGATCTTTTGGGATGTCTCCGATGTACCTTGCCATCCAGCCCTGCCATATGCCTTGTTGAACATTAGGAATGATAAGTCTGTTCTGTGGGGTTATCGTATGCCAGTTGCCGCTTGAGTCCGTGAATCGTTTTTGCCATGGGCTTTTATTACAAAAACAAAATTGATACTCGTTTGCCAGCATATTGATGTCTGTAAAGTTTCTAGAGATCAAATACTGAATAACGGGATGATCTTCAGCCAATTGATTAATTGGAATAAGATCTTCCACAGGACCTGGCAACTCCATTCTTTTAGCATCTACATCTACTCCTGTCCTGAGATCTTCGGACTTTTGCTCTATGGCGGGATCGTAGTCTGTGCCAAATAACACATTCCACAAATCTCCCCAGTAGCAACTCTCATTGTGACACTTCACGCACGAGAACAATTTTTTATTTGCTTGCTCGCAGTGAGTGCCCCAGATGTGACTGATGTACAGTCGGGATCTCTTGTCATTGCATCGAGGACAATTTACAGCATATGTCTCGCCCCAATTAATTAGGTTTACGCGCTTTGTGGAAGCACCAAGATTGCCGTTACGGGCCGAGGCCCAAGCAGCAACCTTATCTTCAACCACGTGGTACTTAGCCTCGATTCCAGCATTGGTTACCTGTACCTTTCCGAATCTTTTCTTCAAGGCTTTGAAAAGAGATTCATTTATATGCTTCATCCCAGATATGTCCTAATGGTTTCATTGAACGCTAAAGGATCTCGGCGACGGCTAACCTTAAGCTCACTGTCCTCTCCATCAGACTTGGATTCTGTCTTTTGTCTATAAATCTGCATTGTTTCTGTATTTACTTCTGATTTATCGACCAGCCTCCAACAAGACATGGCGCCGTCCATCTGAATCAGAGAGTCCATGAACGGTACACCATTACGAACCTTTGGAGCATTTACCCAAGCCATATTGCTTTCCTTATCTCGATTGCCTACACAGATGACTGTATCCATGTAGTGATGTAAGGTGCGGCACATGTAGGCATCTGTTGCTTCAGGTTTACGCTGGGGGCCACTAGCCGAAGCCGTGGTTCCCAACTGATGATATACAAATATATTGACCTTAAGATTGCTGCCAACCTTGCGCAAATCATCAGCCATCTGATTCATAATCTTTGTCTGTTCAGCAGTATTAAGATTACGAACAGCCATATAGTTATTTGCCATTGGACCAAGCCAATCAATACCCACATATCGAGGATTTTTGCCAGAGTCTCTAGCTTGCTTAACAATTAGTTCTATTTCTGTAGCGCCTCCACCACCTCCACCATTATTATGCGCAGCTTCTAGCATGTCTACAATCATCAACTTGCCAGCCAAGCGCTCCCTCACTTGATCATACTTTGCTTTGAGGCCCTTATCTGCATGAAATCCTTCTTTGCTCAGACCTGTAAATCGAGCGATAGGGATACCGAGGGCAAATGCATAAATACGATTTGTAATGCCTTCTGCATTTTGCTCGTAAGTGAGAATCAAGGAATCCTCACCGCAAAGAGCAGCAGTAGTAGCGATCTGAATATTGGTAAGGGTCTTACCGCCACCAGAAGGGGCTAGGAACAAAGTGGTCTCGCCGGTAGTCGCCCCACCGGAAGTCACGATGTCCACCCAGTCAACACCCCAAGGCTTACGAACCGCATTTGACAGCATAGGGGTATTGCTCATAAACGGATCGATAAATTTAGCCTTACTGATTGAGGCGCTGGCAATCGTTCGATTGAGATCTTGCACCCTATCTATAATGTTTTCCGCTCTATCCAATCCAAATGCTGCAGGACGAACTTTGCGATCAACTAAAAACTTGTGCAAAAACTCTAAAACATAAGTCTTATGTTCCTCAAATGTATTTATAGAGCTATATGCCCATTGCAGAATTTCCCCAAACTGCAGAGCATCCGCTTCGTTCAATACGTGATTAGGAACAAGCTCGTCCATAAACGCGCTTACCGCAACTTCGTAAGGAACGGGGGTTGTACTATTAGTAGTATACCAGCGACTACCAATAATAAACGCAACTCTCAAAGGAATTTCATTATCTCGAAAGTCCTCAAGCTTTAGTCTTTGAACAATCATGCCCATTACTTCGCTTGACCTGAGCATGCCCAGGACAAGCCACTTATTATTTGCGTGACTTAAGTCCATGGAATGAACAACTCCTCTGGAATGATGCCTTTAAACTTATCAGCATATACAGGTTGACACTGCACTTGATGTTGTGCGCGAAGCAGTATATCTGATGGTAGCTCGTTCTGGCGTTCCATCTTTCTAGAAATTGTATAAATGAAGACGGGGTCAAAAGTATTTAAAGGATCCAGCAAGCATTCAATTAAATCAGCCTCTTGCGTCAGTTTCTCGAGCCTCTTCACCATAAGCTCGTATTTCAACTGAAGCTTTGAATACTCTGGATCTGGTTTTCCTGCCTTTATGTATTCACTCTTAAACGAAGTAGAGTCAAATTTTGAAGGCATTGGATATCCGGGAAACTCACGCATGAAACACCACTCAATATAGGCCCGGGGATCGATGCTATTGGCTTGACACCAAGCAGCAATCGAATCCCAGCGAGCCTTCAAGGTAGTGTTAGTGCTGTTCATCGCCGCGTAATAATCACGCTTCGATCCGGTAACAGACATTTTGTTTATTGCATACAGTTTCCGTAAGCGATAACTTAGTGATTGAGATTCACTGGAAGAATTTCCCACTGTTTTTCCTTATAACTCTGAAATCTAGTTTTTGATCTTCGTGCAGTCCATACGTCATAGTTGTCGGCAAAATCAACCAAAATACCCTTTGACTTATCGTTAGTAATACGACAAACACGACCAGGCATTTGAATATCTTTGATCGCAGAAGAGCCGCCATCTGCACGCATGACAACTAAAAGCTGAGGAAAATCAACACCAGTGCTCCAAATTCCTGTTGCGATTGCTCGCTTTAGGGTTCCTGCCGAAAACTGTATACGTATGTCTTCAACGTCTTTGCGAGAAATTGGATCGCCTTTAAGTAATTTGGCTTGTTGAAATTTCTTTGCGGTGTCATCGTCCATCTCACCGTAAACACACTTGAAGTCTGGCAGATACTTATGTAGTTCCAAAGCGTGTTCAATCTTATCCACAAGAATGAGGATCTGCGGATCCTTTTCTGATAGACGCTTGGGTATTTCTTCATAAATCACTCTAGCAATAGCATTATTACGAGCAAGGTTACTCCAATACCCTACTCTAGAGCGCTTTACATCAGACTTGAATTTGCGAATTGCATCCACTGGAGTGCAACCCCAGTCTACTTTCCACACCTCAATAGGAACTACAAGCCCAAGATCTACACCATCCTGATAATCTATTTTGCATATTTTTTTGCCAAAATATGCCTCCATAGCCAATGCTGAATTGTCCATGCGCTGATCGGGAGATGCAGAATATGAAATCATCTTACACCCACTAAATGCCGGATAATATTCCAGAAACGTGGGTATCAAAAGCTCATGAACCTCGTCAAGTTGCACTACGTCGAAATCCTCTAGAGTAAGACCTCCTAGAGAACCGCATGTGCAAATCATCGGATTGCCCTCAACATGTTTGCTGGAATTCCAGCAGCCTGCTTTCGGGAATGTCTTTTTGAGACGTTCATACAGCTGGTTACAAACACTTTTGGACTTGGTGATTACGGCATGCTTTTGCTTGGGATAGAGCTCAATAATCTTCTCTATCACTACGCTTTTACCAAAACCCGTAAGGGCATCTACTATGCCAAAATCTGCCTTGACAATTTCTTGGATTACCTCCAACTGGCCGGGTCGAAGCCCGGCCAGTTTGGAGGCATCCAAAACAGAAAGTTTCTTTGGTCGCAGATCAGAGAGCTCCGGCTTGTAGCCCGCTTTGGCAAGAACTTGTAGGCACCTTTCCTGCAACCCGCAGGGGAAATACATCCAGTTGTCCTGCATTGCAAATAGCTCCACAGGCGTATTAATAAATCTAGGAGCTCGGCCGGGCACTCGCTCCTGACTTTTATGAAGATATCGAAACTCCCTTTGAAGAATCTCATTATGCGGGCCCTCTGGAGTTCTAATGAATCGCATTATGCGTTGCAAAACTACTTTTTGGCTCATGCCAAACTCCTGTTTAAATATGCTTAAGCGTGGACTGAAACGACGACACCACAATCTTTAGTTTCAGCATCAGCGAGAGTTTCGACAAAACTCAACATCTCGTTATTGAATATGGAAATTCTACAGAGCGAGTCAAGTCCATAGTATTTCATAAACCTAATGTAATCGTCAGTACTACGAACCTTGATAAAGTTAAGAAGCTTGCGAGACAAGGCCTGCACCTGGTGTCTGGGAATGCACTGAATGTCATATAAATTAATCTTTGCGATTAGACAAACAGCCTCGACCATATCAGAGCTAATAGAAACATGAATAATGTTAGAATTAGTAATAACCATTATTTGTAGCCTTCGAGAGAGATATTCTTGCAGCCCAGGGCGGCAAGAGCATTGCTGTGAGTAATTACGATGAACTGACGACCAGTTTGCTGTCCTGTCCTCGCCAGGTAGTTGAATGCTTCTGCAAGATCTCGAGAATTAGACTCCTGCATGGCCCCTGAGGGCTCGTCAAGAGCAAGAATTCCAAGAGTGCTAGCAAATACGTCATTCACGGCCAACAGGTAACAAACACTAGCCTGTTGCTTCTGGCCTCCAGAAAGTCTTTTGGCAGCATGTACCAACCCGTCAGATTTTCGCGCCACGAACTCTAGGTTTTCGTCAATGTAAGCAGAGAAATCTGCATTAATTGTACGGAGATAAAACTCCAAACGGTCATTGAGCTTCTGCATGTACTGCAAGGAAAGCAGTCTTGGTAGACCGTCCTTCATGAGAATATCGTTAACCTTACTTAAGACTTTACGGAAATCCTCAATAGGTTTTACTGAGGCTGCTCGCTTCTCGTAAATATCAACCTTGGATTTTGCTCGCTCTACGCTTTGGGTGGCAGTCTCTAGACTGCCCTCCAATTTATCTGCTTTTTGCTTTAATAGCATGCCGTCTTGATGAATTTTCTGCAATCGAACATACTCATGCGCATCATATCGAGCAGAGGGTATATCAGCCAGCTTATTGTCTATCATAGAAATCATATCCAGTTGAGATTGTATATGGCCTTTGATAGCGCTAATGCTGCTAATAGCATTATTGATACTGCGCTCTAGTAAATCGTACTCACTTACTGTACGAGCAAATTGAGCTTTTATCTCTGGCGTCATTACCGGCAAATCCTGCAGTCTCTGAAGCTCTTGATCTACCTCTACGGCTTTGACCATCATGGCCTCAGCATGTTGGGTAGACTCATTAAAAACCTTGTCGTAGTCTTGCCACTCTAGTTCTAGTTTACGCACTTCTTGTAAAGTTTGAGTGGCGATATCTACTTCCGCAGACTTGCTAATAACATCAGACTTAAGTTGGTCCATGTCATGATTGCATACAGCTGTAACCGTACCGCACTCTGGACACTGACCCTTTTCAGCCAACTGCATTCGCTTTATAGTTGTAACTAACTCTTGCTTAAGTTCTGATATACGATCTACAAGCCGGGTGACAAATTCCGCTTGTGGTCTTTCTTTGGTAGGCGCTTGAGGTTGTGTTTGCACACACTCTTGTAGTCTGGCCATCAATTTTTCTGCAGTCTCCAACAGCTTTGTTTTACGCCTATTATTTTCCAATAATAGATCCGCAGAATACAAAGATTTTTTAGCGGCCTCCACGTTAAAAGCTTTTGCTGCTTTCTGCTGCTCTAACTCTGCCAAACCACACTCTTGAACCTTTTGTTGTTGCAGTAATTGAGTATGAGCATTTGCAGCAGTAGTTCTACTAGACTCCAACTGTGCACGCTTTTCATCATTTCTCTTGATGTGCTCAAGAGTATCCAGACGTATGCCAACGTCTTTTAGTTGCAAACCCAAGTATTCAGAGACTAGATTTTTAAGTTCCGACTCCATCTTGGCTACTTCGCCACTAAGCAAGTTGTATTCGGTCTTAGCCTCCAACAACGGACCTTCAACATCAGGTACTGTTACAGACATCATTACATCTCTAACTTGACCACGTAGAGTTTCTAGCTCGTTGGTTCGAGTCAAAGTATGAATAATTTCCTTAAACTTCGCCGGTGTTGATGATACAGGCGCTGTAATAGAATCTTGATCTACAATCAAATGCCCGTCAATAATGCTAGCCGTAACTGGTATCAGTGAGTAAGTTTTTTCTAAAGCCTCCTTTGATGCAAATATATCCTCGACTTTTCCATCGTCGTGTTCAATGCGCAGTCTTGGAATATCTAACGCATTAAATCTTTTCTCACCAGCAACCGCCTTAGCTATGTGTAGAACTTTATTTCCTATACGCCAGGAAGCAATAAAATAGCAAGCCTCCTGGAGTGGTGTACCCCAGGAGGCCCAGCTATTTGCGTTCCCTGGAAACGAATTAGTCAGCGAGGCTCGGATCATCGTAAGAATAGTTGACTTACCGCAGCCGATTGGTCCAGTTATGACCGTCAGCGCGTCGTCAAACTCAAACTCAAAGTCTCCTTTAAGAAGACCGATGTTCCTGCCCTTCAGGGAGAGCAGCTTCATGTGTTTATTTAGTCGCTAGTCTTACGGCGGCCCTTTTGACGAATCGGAACATTGTTACGCTTCAAAGTACTAATGACACAGGAAACCGAAACCAAAAACTTTTCAGCAATGGTTCTGGCGCTGACCCCCTCAGTGTAAAGGCGACAAGCCTCATCAGCGTTCTCAGTGAGCTTATGTGGAGCACCACGCTTCTTAGTACCCTCGTCGGCAGACTTAGTTGTGGACTGCTTAGGGGCAGTCTGTGCAGAAGTTTCGTTAGTTTTATTGTCCATGGTTTTCTTAATTTTTCTTACCTTTGACTGCTTTGGTTTTTCGACATACTGAGTCGATGCAGTGAGTACCGGCTCAGATTTACTGGTATCAAACTTATTTTCCTTTATGTGCTCCTCGACCCACTCATCCGAAGGTATATCTAAATCGGTTTCAGGGGTATCATCAGTATTTTCGTCATTAACATCTTCAGATGAAAAGTATTCATCAAAATCCTCATCTCCATCCTCATCGGTAGCAACTTCCTCCTCCTCCTCGTCAGGGTTGAAGGGGAGTTCAGAAGAACAGGTTGCCTCCAAATCTTGCTGATTGTGGGTCTTAGTAGCAGGAACGTCAACGTTTTCTTTGTCGTTAAAATCACCTTTAAGAATTCGATCAATAAGGTTCATTAGTTTGTCCTATCGTATGTTTGATTTAAAAATTTGTTTAATTACTCAGATCTCATCATTCAAATATAAACTTGCTGCTTTGATAATATTCTCCTTTGTAATGTCTTGGTCGGGTATAAAAGTACCTTTATTACGAATAATATTGTTCATAATAGCCGTCATCCGCTCTGCAGCATTCTTGTAACGAATAACATACGAGTAAGCAATAAGCTTATCGTCTCCACTATATGCGCTGTCATCAGGTCCAGATGAGCGATCACCTAAGTTATAATGAAATGTGCGAGAATATAAAGAAGACTTTGGGGTTAGATCTCCATAAAGGTGGGTGTGTAGCCCCTCAAAGCAAGCTTCAATAAGTGCAAGTTGTTTTATAGAAAAATACTTCCCAATTGGTGAAACATTTAAGTCTTTAAATATGTAACTATACCAAGCATATTCTTGCGAAACATTGTCACGTGCAAGCGCATTGTATTTACCGGATAAAGTAATTTTTTTCAAAATGTTCATCTGGGACATAAAAATAGCGCCGAGAGCACACACACTACACCTCTTTATCTCGTCGAGGTATTTCTTTACGTCTACTTTGTAATCAACTTTTTTGTAAAAATCTTCAATATCCTGTTTTGTTGGGTTAGTTGGTTTCCAACGACATGGATCACCAATAAAGGAAGACAGATTTACAAGTTTAGTTGTAATAAAGTAATCCGGAGCTACATTGTTACAGTTCTCCAGCCACACACCTGCTATCGGCCGATAGCGGCCATTGGCAATTTGTGTAACAATGTCTTTAGCAATTGCTACTCGCATTTGCACGGGAGTCTTGGTGTTGGTTTTCTTGATCGCTGTAATAGATTTCTTTACTTTACGAGTTTTATTTGTGGTTGTCATTGTATTTTTACCTTTTGCTTTAAATTAGCTACTGCTGCTTCAAAGCCAAGCTCCATTGCTTGCTTTACAAATTCTGCAGCTTCAAGATCTACTGACTCTTTTTCATCTACTAGTTGCTTCAAAGCTGTGCTCAAATCTACCTGTTCATCCAAGGACCCCTTTGTCTCATCAAGATCTCGATCATGGGAAGTATTTATTCTCTCAAATACAAAAGCTCGTTGTCTTAAAGACTCGAGTCCAGCTAAAAGCGCTGCCGACATATCTGGCAGTATTTCAACATGCAATCTAGGCAGTTTTTCACCCATGAATGATTTCATTTCAGAAACATACGGCAACTTCTCGCAGTTGTCAAGCCATATTTGAATTCTTTTAATATCCTCCTCTGATTTAAGATCAGTGTGTAAGAAAGGTCGGCAGTGCAAAGGTACACGCTCCACACTCAAATCGCTATAAACTACGATAAAAGATTTTGCTTCCGGTTCCCCAAGTCTATGCATCCACATAGAGCCGGAGTACAAAAAGCGAGTGCCTTGAGATCCTCGCTTATCCCACTCCATATGAATGTCACCCATCAATACTAACTTGTATTTACCATCAAACCAATCTAAATCAATGTCACATAGAGGAGCTTCATCTGAGGGAATACCAAGGGCTGGAATAACTTGAGATGCAAAGCCGTGCAATATAAGAACATCCGCCGGTTGCAAAATGTTTTGTTCTAGATAGGCCTCCCATTGACGTCTAGTACGCCAGTTGTAACCCACAATACTCGTATCTGAATTTATTACGCATCCCTTTTCCTCTAGATTGTGAGCAACGGCGGCATCGCCACCCTCCATACAAAGTCTTTTAAATCCTCGTTCATGATTTCCATCCACATAATAAGTTTTTTGTAACGGAACATCCATAAGGATTTTACGAATCTCTATGGTGTGCTCATCTGAGATGGTTGGACTGTCGACCTGGTCGCCCCCTAGAAACAACGCCAGTTTGTTATTTACGCAGTAATCAACGACCTGCCTAAGCGCGTATAGGTCATCGCCACGCAGCTCCTTGACAGATCTGTACGCCGACTCTCTAGCCTGCAGGTCAGCACAAAATACAAATATTGGGTATCGCAAGTATATATATACCTTTACAATTGCTGTTGATTTATTTCTTTTCAGTTAAAGGGTCAACTCTGACCGCAAACAAAGCCACTAGACAAGCTAGGAGTGTAATTATAATCCAAGTCCACAAGCCTAGTGTAAACGTTAGACAGTGTATTGAGGATAAAACCAAAACTGTTTGCACACTAAAACACATAGGACAAGAAATTAATTTTTGTAAAAATGACTCTTGCTTATCGGCCCACGCCATAACTGTATCTGCAGTAATTTCAAAATTATGTACACCCCAGACAATCATATAAGCTGTAGAGCCAAGCAAAAGTGAAGACGAAATAACAATAAAAATCCAATCACTCATTTATTCCTCATTTAGTATGCAGTAACCAATTAATAGTAGCAAAACGATTGCGACTGTAAGGCAAGGATTAATAAAAAAGAATAACAAAAGTATGATACAAATAAGCGCAAACAATAAAGATCTCCCTTATTTATGACTTTTACAATCCTTGGATTCAGTACCGTCTTTAGGCTGATACAAGGATTTTAAAAGGTCTTTGTCTATTGAAGGCTTTGTTGCGCCAGGTTCAGTCAATGTTTCATCGTAACCAGGCAACCCTACTTGCTTTAAAAACTCATCTGGAGATTCTGATTTTGGGGGTTTCTTCGGCATTATATTTTTTCCTTAATGTTCGCATTCTAAATCGTACTTGTAAATGTTGATTGCTGTTTTAGGCATTTACGTCTCTATTAGAAATAGAAGACTCTACAAACTTTTTATGCAGCTGTCTTTGTTTATTTTTTTCTACCCAGGTATGTAGGATATCAAACACAAACTTACCTAAAATAATAAAACCAGTTGCCAGCAATATTAAAAGCTCATATGATGTAATTACAAATCGCTTTATCCATATAAAAATTAAATCTTCAGTCTTTTTTTTAGAGTTTAACATGAATGACTCCAACAGGGTTAATGAAGAGAGAACCAAAATTGACTTAAAAACCCTAGCTCCAAGCTGGGTTGTTGATATGGTTCAAAATATGAAATCTATTTGCGAGATCGACAATATTGACGATAAAGTATTTTCTTTATCTCCCAATAAACTCGCTGAACTACACGCTAAATTAGACATAAACGAATTTTCAAAATTTCTTGACACGTACTTATCGCAAAACCAATCCTCCCCTATTCACTTAACGTCAATACTCAGATTAAACGGCAAACCATTTACTTTAGCTAAACACAGATTTTTTGAGCCTTTGTTTTATCCAAATCTTCCAGATAGAACTTTGTTAGTGTGTGCTCGTCAGGTTGGTAAGTCTACCCATATTGCAGCTCAAGGTGTTCTACAAGCAGCGGCAATTAGTAGATTTAAAGTTTTATATATGGCTCCGCAGTTTGAGCAAATTAGAAGATTCAGCCATCAGTACATTCGACAGTTTGTCCACGAGTCTTATATCAAAGACACTCTTATGGATAAAAACTGCGTTGATTCAGTGATGCAAAAAAGCTTCAAAAACGGGTCAGAACTTTGGTTCTCGTTTGCTAAACTATCAGTAGACAGAATTCGCGGTTTATCTGTTGACGGCATTCGAATGGACGAAATTCAGGATCTTAATCCAGACTTTTTAGACATTGTTCGAGAATGTATGTCCGCTTCTGAGCGACGCTCTGAAATGTATGCTGGCACTAGCAAAACTATTGATAACGTTATCGAACAGCTGAGATTACAATCAAGCCAAGCTGAATGGTTTATGAAATGCGAGGCGTGTAATCATTGGAATATTCCCACTATAGAAGGGTCTGGCCCAGGACTGACCGTCTTGGACATGATGCGACCGGAAGGATTTTGTTGCGCTAAGTGCCACAAACTCCTGGAGCCAGAAAAAGGACTCTGGGTTCATAAATACGCAGAAAAGGCCAAGATTTTTCCTAGCTATCATGTGCCCCAAGTTATTGCACCGGTGCATTACGCCAATCCAAAGAATTGGAAATCCCTGCTACTGAAGCGAGAGCTTAACTCTCCAGCAACCTTTATAAACGAAATACTTGGAGAAGCCTGCGACGAAGGGCAAAGACTTGTAAGCCTCGCGGAACTTAAGGATGTCTGCATACTGAAGCCAAACTCCAAAGACAACGGCGCAGACGTTCACAAATACGCAGACAGAGTTCTAGGGGTTGATTGGGGTGGAAAGGGCAGCAGGTTTCAATCTATGACAGCTGCCGCTGTGGCTTGCTACAGGCCCGTAGAACAAAAAATTGATATTGTTTTTGGTCACGTATTTCAAGCTATGACCGACTCGGTAGTTGAAACAAAAGAAATTATTGATATTGCCAATACGTTTCAATGCTCGGCCATTGCACACGACGTTGCAGTAGCTGGCGAGGTAAGACTAAGTATTATGCGCAACATTGGAGTTCCTGACTCCAGACTGATCAACTGTCGATATACGGGTAGCGGCAGCATTAAGTCTATATTGCAGTTTGTACCGCCGACGGATGTAAACCCCACCAGCTACTACAACTTAGATAAAAGCAGAGTAATTGCGGCTGTGTGCCTTGGCATTAAAAATAAAAATATTAGGTTTCCTCAATATGATAGCTTACAGGATTCTGCTGGGGAAAACATAATGAATCACTTCTTGGCTGTTTATGAGGAAAGTAACGAAAGCACGTTTGGCACTGAGCGTCGATTTATTAGACGCAACCCGGGAATGCCAGATGACTTTCTGCATGCTGTCGCTTTTGCTGTAATATCCTTATGGCGTCGTTATCCTGAACTTATACCAAACCTCATGGAAGAGGTACTGGATGGGGATGAATACATACGTATGGCCAACCCCAGCACGTACTATAATAATCAGGAATATGATTAATAGCTAAAACGAATATTAGAATAGAAAACATTTGTCTATATGCCGACCCACAATCTTAAACTTTTATGTTTTATAAGATTAGCTTAAGATTGCGGATACACTGTAATTAAAGGTTGATGGCGAAAGACCACCAAAGTATTTTAACACAATTTGCCTGTTATTTTAATTGCTCTATTTGAGCATTTAAGAGCAAACCAGAACTAAATTATATTAACGCATTTTCAAACCATGGGTGACGTTTGCTATGTTAGAGTATTACTTGAACAGAGTATACACTATTAGATAAGTATTATAAATAGAGCACGATATTACATAGCAAACGTCATGCATGATTTATTGCAGGTAGAATAAATTACTTAAAGCAGCCCGTCTAAGGCTGCGCATTCGTTTTACCGCATATACTAGACTATTCCATAAAGGTTTAGAAAACACCAACATAAGGTGATCTTCTTTATGTCCTTCTATAGCTCCAAGTTCTTTAAGGTGGGTCATAGCCGACTCCCAGCTTCGTACTGGTATATTGTAGAATCGCATATGCCCCAGTAGGTTGGTTAAGTCTATAGCTACGGTATCTTCCATAGGGTTTTTAAACACCACGTAGCGCTTCTTAGACTCATCTCCGGTAAACGTTTTAAACATGCCTTGCTCTACACCCTCCTGCACAAAGTTGATGAGCTGAACTCCTGCAGACTTAGTGTTGATATAGCCTCGGGCAGATATTATGAGTTTTGCTTTATCCATTATGTCAGGATTGATGTCTAACGATTTAGTTAAATACTTTAAATTATCTAATAGCAAATGAGAAGATGTAGACCTTACAGTAAGTGCATACTGCATAAAGAATGGAAATACATTTTCGCTATTAAGTAGCGCTTTAGTCTCATCTCTAAATTCTATGTTTGCTCTAATAAATTCCCAATCTTTATCTGACGCTAAAGCAGACGCAATTAAAGGCGGGGCCAGCACTAGGCTATTTTTGCCTCTACCCTCTAGCCATTGCGCTAGTAGCTTTGGTGATGACCTTATACCGTCTATAGCTATTGGAACTTGATGTAACTCTGCGTTAGTTTGTGCGACGTCTATGTCTTCTTTGCAATTTAAAGTAAAGTAATTTAATCCTAAATCTATTCTAATTATATTAAAAATATATTCTGCTAAAGAATTCTTAACACCCACGAACATTAAATTTGTTCTGGAGTTGCCTTCAATAAGGTTATTTATACCAGAAATCATTCCTGCCATTCCTGCCAGATATACAATTGTTTCTATGTTGGGTTTAAATATATTTAAAATATTATTAATGGTTAGCTCGGGTTTAACGATAAGGTTAGAGCATGGAAGTTCCTCCTCGCTCATAACAAACGGTACCCCTATTCTAATTTGATCTGTATCGATTGACACTCTAGGTAGATTAAATCTTCCTGTGTCAGCATCGTAGCCTACGTAATTTTGAACCGAGTACACCTCAGGGGAGCTAAGTCTTGTAATTATTTCTAAATATTTTTTAGCTATTGAGTCTGAGACAAACGGCTGTTTAGAGCACCCTGCAGAAGCTGCAATAAATGCCAAGAGTTTACTTGGACGGTTTTCAAGGTCGTCTTCGGTAGTTTGAAAGTTGATCTCTTTGCCTTGAAATATAAATTTTCCGAATATAGCGGCGGCTCCGTCTTGTTTTATTCTGCATATATGAGATATGCGAACAACGGCATTACAAACAACTTCATCAGTTACTTCACGGGAACCTTGAATCCAAAGTTGGCCCTCTCGCTCAAAGAATATTTTCTTATCGATAATAAGAGGTTGCAACTCTATTATATGATTTAGTAGCTCTGCTATGTTTACTCTGATTTCTTCTGAGCAAGATGCGAGGATAATATTCTTTTGAAATTCTGTTAAATCTAAACTATCAATCACATTTCGAGCATTAGCTTTGCCCATAGTCAACAGCTCAGTAACTAAAAAATTAATAGGATCTAATAGACTGTTTTCCTCTACTCTGGCATGAATAGAGGGCATAAAGTTGCTTTCCCAGACTTTGGAGGTTTTTTCTGTCGGTTTCCATATGTACGGGGTATCGTCCATCATTACTTTAAAGTTACGTGCTTTAATACAGCTTTTAAAAAATGCAGTATCTGGTTTGTCAATCCAGGCTACAGTCGGCTTTGTTAGCAATAAGGGCTCTAACTCCCCAATAGGGGCTTTTGCTACTACAGATAATTTGGTGTATCTCTCTATTGCGCACTTTTGTGTAATTCGAGCTGCTTGTAACGGGTGAGGCATAACGTATATTTTATTTGCATCAGACTTATGGCAGGAGTTAAGGCCGCAGTAACCCCCAATGTGCCCCTGCAATAAATTAACATAGGCCATCTGATCTTTAGCGGATATAAACCCAAATCCGCTAATAAATCCAGGCTTGATATAAAATGGCATTACAAGCAAACCCTCAGGAGATCTGCCAACACCGGATATAGTTTCTTGTAGTTGTTCCTCTAATTCATCCTTAAAACCAAATCCAAACCAATCAGTTAATCCTCGATTAAATGCTTCTTGACCTAGCCATAGATTAAGTTCCGTTAGTCGACCTACGGCAAGTCTGTTTGCTCTTGGATATGTGGCTGCTTGAGCTTTAGTCCAAACTTTTTGTATCTTTTTGTAGTATTTGTTGTAAAAATTGCAATAAGCTATGTGATCTTCTGTATTTATAGACTTTATTTTAAGATCTTTGGAAAGGGTATCTAAAAGCTCTTCTGGATTTGAGATTTTGTATGCCTGGCCATATAGTTGCAACCCTTCGCATGTTAGTTTACACTTGTCGCAATACATCCACCCCTCAAAGGGCAACAGGCTGGAGACCACCATATTGGCAGTTTTACATTTAGGACAACGCACATAAGAACCCGCTTTGGTCGGGCCGTCATAGCCCAAAAGTTTTAAGATTTTTGTATAATGAAAGGTTGAATAGAACTCTTCCGAAGGAACACCATCTATGAGTCGCTGGATTGACATAACTGATGACGTCTCTAAAAAGTATTATAATGCCTTCATTAAGCAAGTTTCAATGCCAGAGTACGTAAAAGCAGCAAGCGTACCCACCAAAGAAGATTTGAATAGTGTTTTATCTGAGGCATTTGCAGATACCCTTAATAGAAAGTTTGCCATAGACACTAAATCCAATTGTTGGTGCTCTGCTCTTTATTTCTACGGCAACCAGTGTAACAACTCTGTAGCAAGTAAACAAGCTGAAGCAAAGTTGCTTAATGCTGCCCGCATTTGGGGTATTGCTGACGATGTAACAAACTTAAAACAGGCATTTGAATTACAGACTATTCCTGTTTCATACGCTATTTCTTTTGAATACAAAGGTGCAAAGATAGAGCGTTGCCCCGACCACACTAAAGAGGCAGCTACTACTAGCGCAGAATGGCTGTACAGAAACAGAACAAAATTCCCTATTGCGATTCAAAAGCAAGCCGCAGCTCGCCTTACAGCTAAAGCAGATTTCTTAAACCTCACTACAGGCGCATCTACTTATTTGGATAAGTTGGTAAATCCCGAAATTTATGCCAACATTAATTCCAAAGTTGCTATGGCGATTACTGACCGCCTTAGCGAGATCTCTACAATGCATTGGAGCCCCCTAGAGGACGAGCTCCTAAAGATCGCCAATGATCTAAACAGCCGCCCTTTCGAAATATGTCACAGCGGCGAACTTATCTCCAACGCTCTAGAGGTACTGGACGTAAGGCATAAGCTCAACACTAAGTGGGGTTCAGCATTACAGCATCCCGTAGAGGCATGCCTGCAGGTCAATATGACTAAAGCCGCAGCCGTAGCTGATACAGTTATCCACCTTACTACAGGTATGCCTATAGACCTCACTAAGATCAGCGACTATCAGCTCGAAAAGGGCCTTAAGATTGCTGGAGATGATTTCTTGTTTTACTGCCAGACAGACGGCTTTAACGTAGACCGCAACAAGGCTGCAGAGATTCTGCCTACTATGCCTAAACCAGAAGCCCGCCGCTTTGAGGAGGCTGTTAAGACCTCCGGCTATGTACCAGAAACAGCCGACGATCTACTGAGTCGTTTGTTTAAAGAAGCCAATATGGGCATGATGCCTGTTATGCAACAAATGCCTATAGATGACACTAATCCAATGCCTGGAGAAGATGATACATCTTTTGAGGCACGTATGAATGAAAAGAAAGAACAAGCTAAGTTAGATGCACTAGACGCTCAAGCTGGACTCGCTGCGGTTAAGGCTCGACAAGCAAGACAACAACACGAACAGAACGCCATTAATGCTCAAATGGGTGCAGCTCAAAGAATGTAATTATGATTAAAGTAGCGACTAATTTACAACATATGGTCTCTGTCAAGCAAGCCTCCGGTAATCCTCAAATGTTGTACAGTCCTGAGTTAGGCGGATTTCACACTCCAGGAACTTATCCTCAAAGTATGAGTCCAGAGCGTTATCAACAGCATCAAGCTCTTAATTACAT
>Ga0194125_10000991_pt1 | contig 48336 bp, 39 predicted proteins | sample TA2KigC250mmetaG_FD_148626 | JGI IMG/M metagenome (GOLD analysis project Ga0194125, IMG submission 148626) | Freshwater microbial communities from Lake Tanganyika, Tanzania - TA2015034 Kigoma Deep Cast 250m | ecosystem: Environmental > Aquatic > Freshwater > Lake | place: Tanzania: Lake...
AATGCGGCGGTCTTGCCACGTCGGCCCGCCTGGGGCGGGCCAAGTGGCCACTCGGGCCGCTGAGCGGCCCGCGTGGAAAACCAGAGGGAGTGGAGAGGTGGCAGAGTGGTCTAATGCGGCGGTCTTGCCACGTCGGCCCGCCTGGGGCGGGCCAAGTGGCCACTCGGGCCGCTGAGCGGCCCGCGTGGAAAACCAGAGGGAGTGGAGAGGTGGCAGAGTGGTCTAATGCGGCGGTCTTGAAAACCGCTGAGCCGCAAGGCTCCGTGGGTTCGAATCCCACCCTCTCCGCCAGCCCGGCGGATCCGGCCGCGCAGTACTTCGTCTACGTGCTGCACAGCGCATCGCGAGGCGCGTTCTACAAGGGGAGCTGCGCCGACGTGGATCGGCGGCTGGCCGACCACAACGCCGGCCGGGTGCGCTCGACGAAGAGCGGCCGCCCGTGGGTTGTGCGTCACTGCGAAGTCTTCGCGTCCAAGACGGAAGCTTTACAGCGTGAGCGATTCCTCAAGACGCGCTCCGGATACCGTTGGCTGAAAGCCCAAGGCCTTGCCTGAGCGGCGGTCTTGCCACGTCGGCCCGCCCGGGGCGGGCCAAGTGGCCACTCGGGCCGCCGAGCGGCCCGCGTTGAAAACCGCTGAGCCGCAAGGCTCCGTGGGTTCGAATCCCACCCTCTCCGCCAGTCCGGCGGATCCGGCCGCGCGGTAGTTCGACTGCGTGCTGCACAGCGCATCGCGGGGCACGTTCTACAAGGGGAGCTGCGCCGACGTTCCCGCTCCCGAGACCCCCGGGATCCCGCCCGAAGCCCCTGCCGGCCTGGTGTACACCGGTGCCCGCGAGCCGCGGCTGAACCTCGTGAAGCACACGGGCACGAGCCGGGGCCGGCTCCGGCTGCGGCGGATGGCCATCACATCCCGCCGTCATGGCGCGCGATTCGTCCTGGAGCTTCCGGTCCCGGCCGCATCGCCCGCCTCGCGGAGACCCCGCCGCGATACGTGATGTCTAGCGCGTCACCGGCAGCACCGTCGCCGAGCGGAGGACGACCGGGCCGAGGAGGCCGGATTCGATCGGGGGGTCGTCCTTCGTCCAGTGACGCCACGTCGTGAAGGTGATCCGGCCGCTCGTGCGCGGCTGCTTCTTCGCGAACCAGTCGGGCCAGGCCTTCAGCGCGCCATGGACCGGCCATTCGCAGTCCTCGGGCAGGAACTCGTCGCCAATCAGGCGGTTCGGCCAGAGGTTCGTCACGCGCACTTCCAACTCGTTGTCGCCCTCCCGGAGCGCCCCGGTCACATCGACGCGGAACGGCGGTTTCCACAGGATCCCGAGGTCGCGGCCGTTGAGCTTCACGTCGGCGAAGAAACGGACGTCGCCCAGATCCAGAACGATGCGAGGGGCGGGGGACGCGGGACGAGGGGGTGCGGCGAAGGTCGTCCGGTAGGTCGCCGTTCCGGAGAAGTACTTCACGCCCTTGTCCGCGTGCACGGTCCACGAGATCAGCGAGTCGAGCGGCACCGACTCCGGGGCGCCGAGGCCGGGCGGGAACGCGAGCGTCCACGGCCCCTTCAGTTCGACCGGCGCGGCGGGCTCCGGCGCCGCAACCGCGATCTTCGCGCCCGTCGCGTCGGTGAACTCGTAGGCGCCGGGCTTCCACGCGACCAGGCGCGCGCCGTCGGCCGTGCCTTCCACCTCCGCGATGGGCGGCGGGGGGATCCCGCCCGTCGCATCGGGCGGCAACTCGAGCGTGCGGTTCTCGGCGATCGTGACCGTGCCGGGCCTGCCGCCGACGGTGTAGTCGACGGTCATGACCTTCGGCGTCCGCGGAGCCGGGTCGCCCGCGATCTTGTTCTCGACCTGGATAACCAGGCGGTTGTCGACGACCAGCGAGGCGAGCGTCGCGGTGACGTCGACCGACCGCGTCGCGTCGTCGGGATCGCCGTAGACCGCCTTGCGGATCTCCAGCGCGGGGCCCGCGGTGCGCTCGATGCGCCCCAGCGGCACTCCGTCGCGCGCAACCGCAACCAGCGGCGCCTCCGCGGGGGCGGGGGAGCGGAAGACGACGAAGACGGAGCCCGCGGGCTCCAGACGTAGCGTGACGACCGTGCGCCCCTCCGCCGCGCGCCACAGCGGCGCGGGTTCGATGCGGCCGGTGTCCGCGTGCCACAGTTCCGGCCGGTGGCCGGCAATGCGGAAGCTGCAGTCGACCGTCTCCGCCCGGTCGCGCTGGTTCGAGACAAACCATGTGTCCGCCCGGTCCGAGCGCCGGTGGATCCACTCGATCCGCGGCGCCGGCGCGCCGTTGGCCAGGACGAGGAAGTCCGGGGCGATCTCCGCGGCCGCGAGGGCGTCGGCCAGCGTCGCGAAGACGGCCGCGCCGGGGCGCGGGCCTCCGGGGGCCGGCCAGATCTCCGCCGTCAGCTTGCGCACCTCCGCGTCGCCCTTCGGGCCGTCGGCCAGGCTCGGCGTGCGCGAGGGCGGGGTGCCGGCGACGACCGCGCCCTGGCGGACGAGGTCGCGCAGAACGCGCAGCGACGCGGGCGTGACGGCCTGCAGCGGCGGAAGGGACAGCACGCCGTAGGCGGCGCTGTGCGGGAGGACGAGGCGCCCGCCGACGACCCGGGCGCGCTCCGCCAGCAGCCGCGTGTCGCAGGCGTCCCACTGGTAGCCCGGCGGCACGCCGTCCGGCGCGCGCACGCCGTTCGGGGCGCCGTCGCCGCACCAGACCAGCACGTCCGCCACGTTGCGCCCCTCCTGCAGCATCCACTGGCTGCGCGCGACGTAGCGCAGCCATTCCGCGCCCGGCTCCCACCACGTGCTCGTGCGCTCAAAGTGAAAGCCCCAGGGGCCCATCGTCATCCCGGGTTTCACATCGAGCCAGGGCTGGTGCGCGTAGCGGTGGAAGATGTAGCGGTTGACGCCCTGGCACCAGATCAGGTCGCCGAGCGCCTTGATCGCGGAGGGCACGACCTGCCAGCGGCCGACCTCCCACTTCGCCGTGAACGATTCGGCGCCGACGAAGCGCAGGCCGTTGACGTGCGCGACCGACGCGGCGATGCGGGTCGAGCCCGACGCGCCGCCGCCGACCCAGAACTCGCCCATCGGGATGTCGCCGTAGCCGCCGGCGGTCATCTCGTCGAAGAGGCCGTTGCCGTAGGGCTCGACGGACAGCAGCAGCCCGCGCTCGTGGCACAGCTCGGCGAAGCGGCCGAAGTAGTTCTCATGGAAGAGATCGGCGACCGTGCGGCGCAGGTCCCACAGGAAGCGCTCGGTCGGGTCGAAGCCGTCGACGACGCGGCCGGTCATCGCGGGCAGCCACGGCAGGATGTCGTAGCCCCGGCGCCGGTGGAACTCCTCGCGGAACCGGGGGGTCCAGTTCTGCGAACCGACCTCGTAGCTGTCGATCAGGATGTGCTTGAGCGACCGGCCGACGAGCGGGCCGGCGTCGTCGAGCAGCGGCTGGACGCCGTCGCGCCAGAAGGCGTCGGCGGCCTCGCGGCTCATCTTGTCGCACTCGGGGCCGGTGCCCTCCGGCGGCGCGGGGTGGTTGGTCTTGCCGGTCGGCGTGTGGCCGTACCGCACGATCACCCAGTCGCCGCCCCGCCCCGGCCCGTCGCCCGCGGGGGCGTCCCACTCGATCGAGCCGTCGGGCTTCATCCGCACGGTGAGGTCGATGATGTCCGCGCGCGGGATTGCGGCGCCGTCGGGCGTCGCGGCGGTCGTCGGCGCGGGGTCGGAGCCGCGGACGAACGCGGCCTTGGAGCTCCACTGCGCGGTGCGGATGCCCCCGGAGAGCCGGAGATCGTTGATCGTGATCCTGTGGCTCTCGCCTGCGCCGGCGAGGAAGTCGATGCGGTAGACGCGCGCGGTGACGGCCTCGAAGCCGACGGTTGTCACGGTGCCCGCGCGGGACTTGCCGGGGACGGTGAACGCGGCGAGCCGCTTGAACGACGAGCCGTCGGCCGAGGCGTGGATCTCCCCGCGCTCGCCCTCGCGGCGGGTGGGCATGAGGAGTTCGAGCGTCCGCGCGGGGAAGGGCCGGGCGAAGGTCAGCGTGACCGACTCCCGGGCGCCCTTCTCCGGGCGCGGCAGCGCGGCGGAGGTGTCGATCCGGCCGTCGACGAGACGGGCCCCGTCGAACTTCGGGGCGGTGGCGGTGACCGCCGGCCTGTGGTCCTCGAAGGCGTCGAGCTCGGCCGGCGGGAGGGGGAGGGCGAGGACGGCGATGTCGCGGTAGTGGCCGAGCCGGGTCTCGGGCTGCGGCAGCCTCCCGGTGAACCTCGCCCCGGCGCGGACGCGGGTCTCGGTCCACGTGAGCACCTGCATCGCGTGCTCCGGCTTCACCCAGGGCCCGCCGCTGCTCGACCAGCCCGCGCAGTTGTGCAGGCAGATCTCGATGCCGAGCCGGTCGGCCTCGGCGACGGCGTGCTTCATCATCGCCCGCCATTCGGGCGTCATGAAGCGGACGGGGCCCGGGACGATGCCGCAGTCGACGTTGAAGATCTGGGCGCCGCCGACGCCGACGCGGCGCATCGCCTCGAGATCCGCCGTGATGCCCTCCTTCGTGATGTTGCCGTTCATCCAGTGCCACCACGTGTGCGGCTTGGCGGAATCCGGCGGGGCGCGAAACCCGGCCTCCAGGTCCGGCGCCGGCGCGGCGGCGAGCGGGACCGATGCGGCCACGGCAAGCGACAGGACGGCGACGAACTTCATGACGCGATCCTCCGGTGCAACCGCCGCAATCCTACCGCTGCCGCCGCGCCGCTCCAAGCGCCGCCGGGCGCATCTCCGATTCATGGACCTGATCACGCGGGCGCCTTCGTCATCGCTGCGCAGGACCGGAGATGCGCCCGTCCGGCCATCCCCCCGCGCAAGCCCGGCGGTGGCCCCGCATCGTAGTCATCACGCTCCGCGTGATGACCATCCGGATTGCGGAGATGTCCTCACGCGGAGCGTGAGGACTACGTTGTCGCCCGCCCCGGCCGTCACCCCGCACACGACCGGAGATGCGCCCGGCGCCGCCCACTTGCATTCCCCGGGCGTTTGGCGGCACCCTTGCCGGCATGAAGAACCTCCTGCCTTCCGGACTCGTCCTGGCGACCGCCCTCGCCTCCCTTGCCGACGGGCCGGCGGACAACGTCGCGGAGAAGGTCCGGCCGATCCCGCCGCCGGGCATCGCGGTGCCGGAGAAGGACCGCGCCGACCTGCAGGCCGGGCTCGACGCGCTCGGCCGCGAGATCGAGGCGCTTCGCGCGGCGAGCCCGAAGCGGTCCGAACTGCTGCCGGACGTCGAGATCCTGCACAAGGCGGTCCGCTACGCGCTGGAGGGCGGCGAGTTCTTCAAGACGAACGAGATCCGGTCCGCGAAGGACCTGCTCGCGCTCGGCATGGAACGCGCGGCGCAGCTCCGGGCCGGCGCGGCGCCGTGGCTGACCTCGACGGGGCTCGTCGTCCGCGGGTACCGCTCGCGCATCGACGGCTCGGTCCAGCCCTGCGGCCTCGTCGTGCCGCCCGCGCCGGCGGACGGGGCGCCCCGCCGTCTCGATGTGTGGTTTCACGGCCGCGGCGAGACGTTGAGCGAGGTCAGCTTCCTCGCCGGGCGGCTCAAGGACCCCGGCCAGTTCACGCCGCCGGGCGCGATCGTGCTGCACGTCTACAACCGCTACTGCAACGCCGCGCGATTCGCCGGCGAAACCGATGTCTTCGAGGCGATGGACCTCGTGAAGCGGACGTATGCGGTCGATCCGAACCGCATCGTCGTGCGCGGCTTCTCGATGGGCGGGGCCTCGTGCTGGGGCTTCGCGACGCACCACGCGTGGATGTGGGCCGCCGCGGCCCCCGGCGCGGGTTTCTCGGAAACGGCGGACTTCCTCAAGGTCTTCCAGGACGAGACCCTCCGGCCCTCGCCGTGGGAACAGGCTCTGTGGCGGCTCTACGATGCGACGGAGCATGCCGCGAACGTCTTCCACGTGCCGCTGGTGGCCTACAGCGGCGAGATCGACCGCCAGAAGCAGGCGGCGGACATGATGGAGAAGGCGATGGCCGCGGAGGGGCTCGTCTTGAATCACATCATCGGCCCCGCCACCGCGCACAAGTACGAGCCGGGCGCCAAGGCGAAGGTCGAGGCGTTCGTTGATGCCGCCGCCGCGAAGGGACGCGACCCGATGCCGCCGAAGGTCCGCTTCACCACCTTCACGCTGCGCTACAACCGCATGGCGTGGGTCGTCGTCGACGCGCTGGAGCGGCACTGGGAGCGCGCCCGGGTCGATGCTGAACTGGACGCGCAGGAGCAGACGATCCGCGCGACGACGAAGGGCGTGACGGCGCTCTCGTTCGTCTTCGACCAGGGTCGCGTCCCGTTCGGCGGCAAGGCCCCGGTTGCGATCATCCTCGACGGCCGGATCCTCGCCGCGCCGCGCGCGGGCGCCGCCTACGCCGCGCACTTCCGGAAGACGGATGGGGAATGGGAGTCCGTCGCGGCGGTCGACACGGCGTCGCCCGCGAAGCGCCACGGGCTGCAGGGACCGGTCGACGACGCGTTCATGGACAGCTTCCTGTTCGTCCGGCCGACCGGCCCCGCGTTGAACACCAACGTCGCCGCGTGGGCCACGTCCGAGATGAACCGCGCCGTCCGGGAATGGCGCCGGCAGTACCGCGGCGACGCGCGGGTCAAGGACGACACCGCCGTCACCGATGCCGACATCGCGGAACACCATCTCGTCCTCTGGGGCGACCCGCGCAGCAACGCGCTGCTGGCGAGGATGGTCGACCGGCTGCCGGTCCGCTGGGACGCGACCGCCGTCGCCCTCGGCGGGCGGACCTGGCCGGCCGCCCACCACGTCCCCGTGCTGATCTTCCCGAATCCGCTCAACCCGAAGCGCTACGTCGTGCTCAACAGCGGGTTCACGTGGCGCGAGTACGACTATCTCAACAACGCGCGCCAGACGCCGAAGCTGCCCGACTGGGCGGTCGTCGACCTCCGGTCGCCGGTCACATCCCGCGCCCCCGGGGCGATCGCCGCCGCCGGGTTCTTCGGGGAGCGGTGGGAGGTGAAGTGAACCTTTCGAGCGGCCGGAGCGACGCAAGGGATGACGGGCAGGCCGGGCCGGTTCAGGCGCGGTCCCCGGAAGCGGAAGGAGTCGGGCGATGAAGAAGCTGATGATGGCCGCCGCCTGCGCGGCGCTGGCCGGATGCGACTACACGGTGCCGCTGGCGAAGGCCCCGGTGAAGGCCGCCGACGCGGCCCTCGTCGGACTGTGGCAGCGGACGGAGAATGGGATCGTCGAGAACCTCGTCGTGCTGCCGCTGGGCAAGCAGGAGCTGATGGTCGCGTACCCGGCGACCTCGAAGGATGCCATGTACGGCCGCGCCTGGGCGGCGAAGGGGGCGGGGCTTTCGCTGTTGCAGATCGAGTGGATCGGCACCGGCACGGGCGGGGTGCCGGAGGACAGGAAGGTCTACCAGCTGGCCTCGTACGCCATCGAGGGCGGGAAGCTCACCGTCCGCATCGTCAACGGCGACGTGGCCGGAGCCTCGGCCACCACGACGGACGAACTCGCCAAGGCCCTCGAAGCCGCGAAGGGCAAGGACGACTTCCACCGTGCCCCGATGGTCTTCACGCGGGCGAAGGACTGAGGTGGCGCACCACGGATTCCACGGAGGGAACGGATGGGGCGGAGGTCCCGCAGGCCGGCCGCCTCCCCGTTCATCCGCGGATCCCGTGCGATCCGCGGTTCCTTCCGCCGCGGATGACGGATGACGATGGAACTTGCACCGCCAGCCGACGGCATCGAGCGCCTGTACCGGGAGACCCGGGAGGCGCTGGCCGGTTACTTCCGGCGGCGCCATCGCGCGATCCACGTCGTGGAGGATCTGCTTCACGAGACCTTCCTCCGGCTGATGCGGCGGCCGGACCGGCTGGGGGAGGCGCGCTCGCCGCGGGCCTACCTGTTCGGCATCGCCCGCCACGTCAGCGCCGAGGCGTGGCGGAGCGCGGAGCCGCCGGCGGCGGACGGGCGTGTGCTGGAGACGCTCGCCGCGGCGGAGCCCGATCCGCGCCTCGCGGCGGCCCGCGAGACCATCGCGGCACTGCCGGACCTGCAGCGCGAGATCCTCGACCTCCGGTTCCAGCACGACCTGTCCTATGCGGAGATCGCCGAGACGCTCGGCGTGCCGGTGGGGACGGTCCGTTCGAGACTGCACAACGCGATGCGTCTGCTGCGCGCCCGGCTTGCGCAGGAGGACGGCGCATCGGAAGGGAGCCCCGATCATGAATCCCGAAGCGCTTGAAGCCTTGGTGGTCGACCGCGAACTCGGCGAGCTGTCGCCCGAGGCGGCCGATCTGCTTGAGGCCTACCTGCGGCTCAGCCCGGAGGCGCGCGCGAGCGCCGGGGCGATGGCCGCGGCCGTCGGCGTCGCGCGAGCCACCGTGCGAAACCACCCGGGGCTCGCGCCCATCCCGCGTCCCGGCCCGGTCCCGCTGCCCGGCTGGACGTCCTGGCTCGCCCGTGCCGCCGCGGCGGTCCTGCTGCTGGGCGGGGGCATCTGGATCGGCCGTCGCGCGGAGGTCGGGAGCGCCGGCATCCCCGCCGGGCCGGCCGTGGCCGCGACCGGCTCGCCGGCCGCGCGCGCCGCGAATCCCTGGGCGCGCTACCAGGTCGCCTACGACGCCCGCCGCGGCGCCTACACCGTCGCCCGCCACCCATGAACCGCTGCACGACAACGACCGGCTGGAGGGCCGCGCTCCGTCGCGGCCGGGAACCCATGAACCCTGCCATGAAGACCGCCTGGATCCGGTCCTGCGTGCTTTCGCTCGCAGGGCTGCTTGTCCTCGCCGCCGGCTGCACGGTCGACGAGAAGATGACCTGGTCGCCCGACGGCACCCGCGCGGCCGTCGAGACGGACGGCGGCAACCTGTGCCTGGCGGACACGAACGGTGTGCTGTCCGCGCCGGTCGCCACGGATGTGGTCGACGCTGCCTGGCTGCCGGACGGGCGCGGGCTCGTGCTCCTCCGCGAGATGGCGATGACGAACTGGAGCGAGGCGGTGCGGATGCTGCCGCGCGAGGAGGTTGTTCCGGTCGAGGCGGTGGCTGGCGCCCTCCCCGCCGTCCTCAAGTCGGGGCTGGCGGCCGCGGGCAACGACTACGATGCCTTCGGAGACCGGATCGTCGAGCCGCTGCAGGCGCTGAAGCTCCCGCTGGAGGCCGCGCTGCTGTGCCTGCACGATGCCCATCCTGCGATGTGGACCGACCTGGTCTCCATCTTGCAGTCCGCAACGAACCAACCGGGCACGGAGAAGGAACTCCGCGATGCCGCCGGCGCCGTCGTCCGGGAGGTCAGCGTGATGCGTCTCGACGGCGGCCGTCCGTCCGGCGCGCCGGTCGTGATCGAGCGGACGCTCCGGAAGCTCGCCGGCCCCAGGCCCTCGCCGTCCGCGGCGGTCGTCGCCTATACGAGGGACGACACGCTGACGGTCGCGTCGCTCGACGGCGGCACCGGTCGCTTCGAGGTCGCGGAGCGCGTCGCGGGCAGCTACGACTGGACGCCCGACGGCTGCGCCCTGGTCTTCGCCGTCCGGTTCACGGACGAGTGGGGGACCACCGGCCTCAACCTTGCCCACGTCCAGCGCCGCGGGGTTGTCGGCTCCAACGGCGTCGCCGCGGCCGGCGCAAGCGAACCGCTGGCCCTGTCCGCCTTCGCCTTCCCGCCGCGCGTCCGCTGCCTGCCGGACGGCCGCGTGCTCTTCGCCGGCGTGCCGGTGACCCTGCCCGCGGCGGAGGTCGCCGGGGCGTCGCGGTTCTTCGTGATCTCGATGGCCGGCGGCACGAACTCCGGCCCCGTCGCGATCCCGGGGGATCCGGCGGCGCTTCCGATCGACCTCGCCGCGTTCGCCGTGAGCCCGGACGGCCGCCGCGTCGCGATCGCCGAGAGCGGATCCGACGCCGTTGCGGTGCTTGAGCTGTCGACCGGCGCCCTCGAGGTTGTGTCGCCCGCGCGCGGCGCGAAGTCGCGCACGATGCCGGCCTGGCGCGGGAACAGCGAGCTGTACTTCGCCGCCATCTCCGCCGAGGGCGCGAAGCGGGCCGACTGGATGCGTTGGACCCCGGGCGGCGGCGCGCCGGCTGCCTTCTCCGCCGGCTGGCCTGCGGCTGCGGTCGACGGGCTACTCGAGCTCCCCGGCGGCATCGCATCGGCCGCTCCGTCCGGCCCGAAGCGCGCCGCGGGCCTGACGACCACGACGCCCGTCACGCAGGACCGCGACCGCAAGACCTACGACTGGAAGACCCGTCACGGGGAGATTCTCGCGCGCCATCGCGCGGTGAAGCCCGACGTCGTCATCCTCGGCGACTCGATCATCCACTACTGGGGCGGCGAGCCGAAGGCCCCGAAGGCGTGGGCGCCGCAGGCGTGGTCGAACAGCTTCGCCGGGCTCGAGGTCACGAACATGGGCTTCGGCTGGGACCGCACGGAGAACGTGCTGTGGCGGATCGACCACGGCGAACTCGACGGCATCGCGCCGAAGGTGGTCGTCATCAAGATCGGAACGAACAACACCGCGGTCAACAACACGCCGGAGGAGATCGCCGCGGGCATCGAGGCCGTCTGCGCGGCCGCGCACGCGAAGCAGCCCGCCGCGAAGGTGCTGCTGCTGGGCATCCTGCCGCGCAGGGACGAGAAGCCGCCGCGGCCGTCGGTCACCGACAGGGTCAACGCGATCCTCCTCGACCGCCTCGCCGGAGTCCCGTGGCTGACGGTCTGCGACGTGGGCGCCGCCTTCCGCAACCCCGACGGCACGCCCAATGCGGCGCTCTTTGCCGACGGCGTCCACGTCAACGCCGCCGGCTACGACCTTCTCGGCGCTGCGATCCGCGAAACCGTCACCGCCATCCTTGCGGCGGGCGCACCGGCCGCCCGATAGCTCAGGTCGCCGTCCGCGGCTCTCCTCCGCACGCCCCCGACGGTACCCGGACGTGCCTTCCGGTCTTACATCTGATGATGCGATCGCACCATCAGATGTAAGGGTCGCGGAAGACCGAGGCCGGGGCCACGCAGGGAAACCGGCGACGCCGGGAGGTTCCAAGCCTTGGAATTCAAACGAGTTGCACCTTACTTGTCTTGGAAGCCTTCCATCTCTGTCCCCACCATCCGCGATAGCACCCCCAATGCGGCGCTCTTTGCCGACGGCGTCCACGTCAACGCCGCCGGCTACGACCTCCTCGGCGCCGCGATCCGCGAAACCGTCACCGCCATCCTTGCGGCGGGCGCACCGGCCGCCCGATAGCTCAGGTCGCCGTCCGCGGCTCTCCTCCGCACGCCCCCAACGGTACCCGGACGTGCCTTCCGGTCTTACATCTGATGATGCGATCGCACCATCAGATGTAAGGGTGGCGGAAGACCGAGGCCGGGGCCACGCAGGGAAACCGGCGGCGCCGGGAGGTTCCAAGCCTTGGAATTCAAACGAGTTGCACCCTACTTGTCTTGGACGCCTTCCATCTCTGTCCCCGCCATCCCTGTCCCCACCATCCGGCGCGCCCGAAGTCGGAACGGGGCCCGGAAAGCCGGCGGCCGAAACGGGCCGCCCTCGTAGCCTCATCCTCAGCGCAGCTTGCGATCGATCTCGTCGACCGTGAAGCGGACGGCGGCGACGGACTGCTTCTCCGCGCCGGGGTTGAGCTTGATGTAGGTCGTGGCAACGAAGGCGCTGTCGGGCAGGAGTTCGAGGCCGGGGTAGCCGCAGTCGCCTCCGGCATGGCTGTGGAGGAGCTTCACACGGCACTGGCCGTCGCGGCCGGCGACGATGTCCTCGTAGCGGCCGACCCACGCGACGAAGTGGCCGTGGGTGCCGAAGGCCTTCGTCCTGTCGCGGAAACAGACCACCAGCCGGCCGTCGGGCGCGTATCGAGCCTTGTGGCGGTCGCCGACAAGGCCCTCGGGCAGGCGGCGCGGCGCGGACCACGTGGCGCCCTCGTCGTCGCTGGTCATGAACTGCGCCTCCATCTTGAAGTTCTCGCGCATCAGGCACAGCAACTGCCGGCCGTCGGGCGAGCGGACGATCTCCGGCTCGCAGGGGGCGAGCCCGGGCAGGTCGAGGACGATCCGCCACGGGGACCACGTGAAGCCCCCGTCGTCGGAGACGCTCTGGACAATCACGTTCGACAGCTTCTCCTTCGTCTCGCCCGGCCGCCGGATGTTGGTCATGCCGAGCAGCCGCTTCCCGCCGGCGACGGGCTCGATCGTGCAGAGCGGCATCACGCACACGAGGCCGGTCGACTTCATCTCCGACCACGTCGCGCCGTCGTCCTCGGAGTGAGCGACCGCCATCGCGCCGTCCTCTCCCTGGCCCGCGTAGACGAAGAGCCGCGCGCGGCCCTGCGGATCGGCGAGGCGGTAGATGGCCGGGCAGTTCCGCGCGCGCGTCCAGCTCTCCGGCACCTTCACGGGTTCGCCCCACGTGCGGCCGCCGTCGCTGCTGCGCCGCATCGGGCCGCACGTTCCGCCGTGGCCGATCGTCCACACGCAGAGCATCGTCCTGCCGTCCGGCAGCAGCACGGTGGTCGGATGGCCCTGGTAGGTCTCGGCCGTGCCCTGCGCGATGACGACGCGCCGCTTCGCGTCGACGGAGAAGTCAGCGACCGGCAGCGGGGCGGGTTTCCCGGCGGCGAGCCATTCGGGGTCGATGCGCGCGACGGTCAGCCGGCCGGTCTTGTAGTTGCTGGCGCCGTCGGTCGAGCCGCGCTCGTAGAAGCACAGGATCCGGCCGTCCTTCGCGACCGCAAGGTCGCTGTAGCCGCTGAAGCCGTCCTCGATCGTCCGCGCGAAGGGCCACGATTCGCCCTCGTCTTCGCTCATCCGCACGGTCAGGTTCACGCGGTCGCGCGATCTTCCCGGGGCCTCCTTGCCGTCGCGGCGGCCGAGGTTGTCGGGGTTGGAGAAGACGATCCGGTCGCGGCCGCCGTCCGCCGCCAGGCCGACGCGCACGAGGGCGCCCATGCAGACCGGCTCGACGAGGGCGTCGTCGAACCGGGGCGCGGACCAGCCGGTCGCGCCGTCGGGACCGGTGACCACGATGCGGCGGTGGGCATCGGATTCGCTGCGCGCGTTGAGCATCACCCGGCCGTCGGCGAGCTGGACGACGACCGTCTCACTCGGCCAGCGGAACGGCGGGGCGTCGGGGACGGCGATGTCGCCGCGCCGCCACGTCGCGCCGTGGTCGTCGCTGACGATCGTCGCAACGACCGAGGGCCGGTGCGCGTGTTCGCCCGTGCCAAGCGACAGCCACACCGGCACGACGAGCCGGCCCTTGTGCGGGCCGCGCTCGAGCTGGATGCCGTGGGCCGGGCCGGTGGCGAGGACCTTCCAGTCGAAGCCGTGGCGGAACGCCTCGAACGCGGCGGTGATCTCGACGGGCTTCGTCCAGGTCAGGCCGTCGTCGTCGCTGCGCATGGAGAAGCAGCGCATGTACTCGAGGCAGTAGAGGAGGTGGACCGCGCCGGTTTCGCGGTCGACGACGGCGACGGGGTTGTTCGCGGTGTTCTCGCCGGGCTTGTCGAGATTCTGCGCGGCGGCGACGGGGTTGATCGGGAGGTCGCCGTCGACGTGGACGACGGTCTGCGGCGGCGCCCAGGTCCTGCCATCGTCCGTGCTGCGGCGCATGACGATGTCGATGGGGCCCCAGTCGCCCTTGTCTCTGCGGCGCGCCTCGCAGTAGGCCAGCACGGTCCCCTTCGGCGTCACGACGATGCCCGGGATGCGGTAGAGCGCGAAGCCCTCCGCGCCGGCCTCGAAGAGATCGACCTTCGCCGGCGGGGCAGGGGCGGCGAAGGACGCGACGGCGGCGAGCAGGACGGCGGCCGGCAGGGCGGAGATCGTCTTCATGCGGCAAGGATGCCGTCCCGCCCGGCCGCCGCGCAACGACGAAACGCGCTCCCGGCAGCGGGAGGGCGCATCTTCGGTTCCTGCATGATGACGGAGATGCTCCGCGCGGGCTCCCCGGCCGGCGGGGCGAGCCGCCCCGCCCTACCCTGTGCCGGGGTAGGGCCGGCCCGCTGCTGCCGCCAGCCACGCCGTCGCTCTCATGCGATTCTCCCGTTCCGGCCGATGCCATCGCGCTCGCCGCGCCGCCGTGACAATGATTGAATCGCTCGTGCGTTGAATGCGGCATTGCGGACGGAAAGGACGGGCATCATGATCGCGAAATCCGTGGTGGCGGGACTGCTGGCGCTGGCACCCCTCGTGGCCGGGGCGGCGGAGGCCGCGAGGCGGCCGAACTTCATCTTCATCCTCACCGACGACCAGGGCTGGGGCGACGCGCACTTCGCCGGCCACCCCTACGTGAAGACGCCGAACCTCGACCGGCTCGCGGCGCAGGGCACGTGGTTCCGGCAGTTCTACGTTGCGGCGACGGTCTGCTCTCCGAGCCGGACCGCGTTCATGACCTCGCATGTTCCCGCGCGGCACCACATGCACGGCCACATCTCCTCCCACGAGCAGAACGCGGCGCGGAGCATGCCCGACTGGCTGGATCCGAAGGTGCCGACCGTGGCCTCGCTGCTCAAGCAGGCCGGCTACGCGACGGCCCACGTCGGCAAGTGGCACCTGGGAAGCGGCCCCGACGCTCCGACGCCGGACGCCTACGGCTTCGACTTCGTCCGCCATGCGACCGGCAACAAGTCCTTCTTCGACGAGGGATCGAAGGATCCCTACTTCCGGGCGAAGTCGACGGAGCTCTTCGTGGATGAATGCATCAAGTTCATCCGCGGGACCAAGGACAAGCCGTTCTACCTCAACCTGTGGACGCTGGTGCCGCACGCGCCGCTGAAGCCGACGCCCGAGCAGCTGGCCGTCTACGAGTCCCTCGCGCCGCGCGCTGACGACCCCGCCTTCGGGCCGTGGATGCAGAAGTACCTCGGGGCCGCGAAGGACCTGAAGAGCCAGATGCAGATCTTCTGTGCCTCGCTGACCGACCTCGACACGCAGATCGGGCGCCTGATGAAGGAACTCGACGACCTCGGTCTCGCGGACAACACGGTCGTCTTCTTCTCCAGCGACAACGGCGCCGAGGACTACCGGATCGGCAACGCCTCGAACGCCGGCGTCGGCTCCACCGGACCGCTGCGCGCGCGCAAGCGCAGCATGTACGAGGGCGGCATCCGCACGTTCGGGCTGCTGCGGTGGCCGGGGCACGTCGCGGCCGGGCGCCGGGACGAGACCAGCGTGATCGGCGGCGTCGACTGGCTTCCGACGGTCTGCAAGCTGGCCGGCGTCGCGCTGCCCGGCTCCGTGGAGCTTGACGGCGAGGACGTCAGCGACATCTGGCTTGCGGCGTCGCGTCCGCGCGCGCGCCCGCTGCACTGGGAGTGGCTCTTCCGCGTGCAGGGCGAGGACTACACGCCGCCGATGGTTGCGATCCGCGACGGCGACTGGAAGCTCTTCACCCGCCACGACGGGACCCAGGCCGAGCTTTACAACATCCCGAAGGACCACGGCGAGGAGCGCAACGTCGCGGCGGAGAACCCGGAGGTCGTGAAGGCTCTCTCCGCGAAGGCCCTGGCGTGGGTGAAGACCCTGCCGCCCTGCGAGACCCGCGACAAGGCGGCGGCCTCGGGGGCGGCCGCCGACGTGCCGCCCCGGCGGTCCGCGAAGCCCGTCGCCGCGCCCGCCGGCGGGAATCCGCCGCTCGACCGCAAGGCGACGTTCAAGCAGAAGGACACGAACGGCGACGGGACGATGAGCCTCGAGGAGTACCTCCACAAGTTCCCCGACGAGGCCGAGGGCCGCCGCCGCTTCCCGACCTTTGACTCAAACAAGGACGGTGTCCTTTCCGAGGAGGAGTTCGTGACGATGGGCCGGAGCCGGTAGCGCCACGGCTGCGACGTGGCGTGTGGTGGCGCGGGCGGAGGCGACCGCGGTTGGCGACTGCCGAGGCGCCGCGGGTCGTAGCCCCGCGGCTACCCGGAACCGGTAGCGCCACGACTACGACGTGGCGTGGGGTGGTGTGGGCGGAGGCGACCGCCCAAGCGCCGCGGGTCGTAGCCCCGCGGCTACCCGGAGTTGGTAGCGCCACGGCTACGACGTGGCGTGCGGTGGCGCGGGCGAAGGCCACTACGGTTGGCGACTGCGGAGGCGCCGCGGGTCGTAGCCCCGCGGCTACCCGAAATTGGTAGCGCCACGGCTACGACGTGGCGCGGGGGAGGTGATGATGGAGCGGCCTTGCACGCTGCGGTTCGTTCGGCGCAGCCTGCCACACTGGCTTGTCGCCGATGCGACCTTCTTCGTCACGATTCGGATTCACGGGAGCCTTCCGCTCGCCGTAACGAAGGAACTTGCTGCCGAACGAGATCGTCTTCTGGGAGTGTTGCCCGAGGGTGATTCACGGTGGCTGGAGGTTGACAGGCGCCGGTTTCGGCGGATCGAGGCAGTCCTCGATGCCTCGCAGAAGGGTCCATCGTGGCTGGCCATTCCCGAGGTCGGCGGATTGGTCTTCAGGAACCTGCAATGGATGGAAGGCGAGCGTGGGTGGCTGATCCTCGCGGCAGCCATCATGCCAACCCACGTGCATCTGCTGATGCGCAATACGCGCGGGCGGACCGGGTACTTGTTGGAGGATCTGGCCCTGTTCAAGGGTTTCTCGGGACGAAAGGCGAATGCCATCCTGCGTCGGACGGGTCCATTCTGGGCGCGGGAGGACTTCGATCACTGGTGCCGAAGTGCCGACAAGGTCGAAGGTGCGGCCCGCTACATCCGCAACAACCCCGTAAAGGCCGGGTTGGTCAGGCGCTGGCAGGATTGGCCTTGGACGCGGGTCGACGACGCAGCCTTTCGTGCTCCCGATCGGTAGCGCCACGGCTACGACGTGGCGTGGGGTGGCGTTGGCGGAGGTGGCAGCGATCGGCACGTGCCGAGGCGCCGCGGGTCATAGCCCCGCGGCTACCCGGAATCGGTAGCGCCACGGCTACGACGTGGCGTGCGGTGGCGCGGGCGGAGGCGACCGCGGTTGGCGACTGCCGAGGCGCCGCGGGTCGTAGCCCCGCGGCTACCCGGAACCGGTAGCGCCACGACTACGACGTGGCGTGGGGTGGTGTGGGCGGAGGCGACCGCCCAAGCGCCGCGGGTCGTAGCCCCGCGGCTACCCGGAGCCGGTAGCGCCACGGCTACGACGTGGCGTGCGGTGGCGTGGGCGGAGGCGACTGCCCAGTCGCCGCGGGTCGTAGCCCCGCGGCTACCCGGAGCCGGTAGCGCCACGGCTACGACGTGGCGCGCGGTGGCGTGGGGCGGAGGCGACTGCCGAGGCGCCGCGGGTCGTAGCCCCGCGGCTACCCGGAGTTGGTAGCGCCACGGCTACGACGTGGCGTGGGGTGGCGTTGGCGGAGGCGACTGCCGAGGCGCCGCGGGTCGTAGCCCCGCGGCTACCCGGAGCCGGTAGCGCCACGGCTACGACGTGGCGTGCGAAGGCGCGGGCGGAGGCGACCGCCGAGGCGCCGCGGCTACCCGGGCGGGCGGCTACAGCGACCAGCCCGCGCGATACTCCGGGGCGACGAAGCGGTTGGCCTCGGGGAGGTTGGTGACGGCCATCTTCTCCGCGTCCCAGACGATCCGCTTCTGCATCCGCTTGGCGATGTTGCCGAGCTGGCAGATCTCGGTGAGGTGGGCGGAGTACTCGAAGTCCGCGACGGCCTTGTCCTGCCCCTTGCACGCGCGGGCCCAGTTCGCGTAGTGCCCGCCCTCGACCGCGGGCAGGCTCTTCGGCGGAAGCGACGGCGCGAGCTCCTGCATGCGCGCCTCGGGGATGATCCGCGGGCTTTCGGCGTAGACGCCGGCGGCCGCGAAGGCCTTCGAGCCCTTGAACAGCAGCCCGCCCTCGGGGTGGCCCATCGTGCGGCCGTCCTCGAGCTCTGGCGGAAGCGGCGCGCGCAGGCCCTCGTACCACGTCAGCTTCACCGGCGGCATCGCGCCGCGCGCGGCGAAGCGGAACGTGACGACCGCGGCGATCGGGTGGGTGTCGTCGTTGAGATCCGTGCAGGTCGCCTCGACGGATTCCGGCTTGCCGAGGCCCAGGCCCCAGACGGCGGAGTCGAGCGTGTGGACGCCGCGGTCGCCCATCATGCCGTTGCCGAAGTCCCACCACGCGCGCCACGCGCCGGGATGGTAGGCCTTGTGGTAGGGCCGCATCGGCGCGGGGCCGATCCACACGTCCCAGTTGAGATCCGCCGGAGGCTCGGGCGTCTCGGTCGGACGCCGCAGCACGACCGGACTCCAGTAGGCGCGGCCGGGCGGGTAGTAGGTGAGGCTGCACCAGGCGTCGACCTCGCGGATCTCGCCGAGCGTGCCGCCCTCGATCCACTCGCGCAGGCGGCGGATGCCGTCGCCGGAATGGCCCTGGATGCCCATCTGCGTGACGACGCCCGTCTCCCTCGCGATCCGCGCGAGCGCGCGCGCCTCGCGGATGTCGTGCGTCAGCGGCTTCTCGCAGAAGACGTGCTTGCCCGCCCGCATCGCCGCCGCCGCGATCACCGCGTGCGTGTGGTCGGGCGTGGCGATCAGCACCGCGTCGATGCCCTTCTCCTTCTCCAGCATCACGCGCCAGTCGGTGTGGAAGGACGCCTTCGGGAACTCCTTCCGCGCCTTCGCGGCGAAGCCGGGGTCGATGTCGCAGAGCGAGACGATGTTCTCGTCCGCCAGCTTCTTGAGGTCGCCGAAGCCTTGGTGCCCGACGCCGATGCCCGCGATGTTCAGCTTCGCCGACGGCGGCGCCCCGTCTCGCCCCAGCACCCGCGCCGGCACGACCGACACCGCCGCGCCCGCCGCCATCCCCTTCACGAACATCCGTCGGTTCATGCTGCCTCCTGCCTTCCACCTTGCGACCTGCTTCGCGCCCCCTGCGCCTTCGTGTTGCCGGCTTCTGCGTCCCCCGTGTTCTTCGTCCCCGTGTGCCTTCTTCCGGGCCGTCCTACGACAGGCCGACGATCTCGCCGCGGCGGTCGATGTCGAGCTTCAGGTAGCCGGGCTTCGAGCCGAAGCCGGGCATGGTGCTGATGGTGCCGGCGAGGACGTAGACGAAGCCGGCGCCGGCGGAGAGCCGGACCTCGCGGACCGGGAAGACGAACCCCTCCGGCGCGCCCTTGAGCGAGGCGTCGTGGGAGATCGACAGGTGGGTCTTGGCCATGCAGACCGGGAGCCTCCCGCGGCCCTCGGCCTCGAGCCGGTCGAGCTGTCCGGCCGCGCGCGGGCTGAAGTCGACCGACGCGGCGCGGTAGACGGTCTTCGCGATCGTCTCGATCTTCGCGCGCAGGGACGTCGCCGCGGGGTAGCGGTACCGGAACCGGGCCGGCGCGCCGCACGCGCGCACGACCGCGCGGGCGAGGGCCTCGCCGCCGCGGCCGCCGCGGGCGTGGACCTCGCTCACGACCGCGTCGGAGGCGCCGGCGGCGCGCGCCCTCTCGCAGACATGTTCCATCTCGCCGGGGTCGTCCGTCGGGAAGCGGTTGACCGCCACCACGGCCGGCAGGCCATGCAGGGCGACGATGCCGAGGTGGCGTTCGAGGTTGCAGAAACCGGCGTCGAGCGCGTCGCGGTTGGGCTCCACGAGGCCCGGATCGAGCGGCCGGCCCGCCACGACCTTGTAGCGGCCGGAGTGCATCTTCAGCGCGCGCAGTGTCGTGACGACCACGGCGGCGGCGGGCTTGAGGCCGGAGATGCGGGTCTTGATGTTGCAGAACTTCTCGAAGCCCATGTCGGCGCCGAACCCGGCCTCGGTGACGACGTAGTCGGCGAGCTTGAGCGCGATCCGGTCGGCGACGATCGACGAGTTGCCGTGGGCGATGTTGGCGAAGGGACCGGCGTGGACGAAGCAGGGCGTCCCCTCCATGGTCTGCATCAGGGTCGGGCGGATCGCATCGTGCAGCACGACGGTCATCGCGCCGGCGATGCCGAGGTCGTCCGCCGTCACGGGCCGCCCGGAGCGGTCGCGGGCCATGACGATGCGGCCGATGCGGCGGCGCAGGTCCTGCAGGTCCTTCGCCAGGGCGAGGATCGCCATCAGCTCCGAGGCGACGGCGATGTCGAAGCCCGTGCGGCGCGGGACCCCGTTGTCGTTCGCCGCGGCGCCGGGCGCGGGCAGGCCGATCTCGATCTCCCGCAGCGCGCGATCGTTGACGTCGACGACGCGGCGCCACTCGATCGAGGCCGGGTCGATGCCGAGCGGGCGCAGGCCGGTGCGTTGCGCGAAGACCTCGGGACCGAGGTGTTCCTCGTGGTAGAGGCGGCTGTCCAGCGCGGCGGCGCCCAGGTTGTGAGCGGCGGCGATCGCGTGGATGTCGCCGGTCAGGTGGAGGTTGAAGTCCTCCATCGGCACGACCTGCGAGAAACCGCCGCCCGCGGCGCCGCCCTTGATGCCGAAGACCGGGCCCATGCTGGGCTGGCGGAGGCAGGTGAACACGCTGCGGCCGATCCGGGCGAGGCCCATCGACAGGCCGATGGTGGTGACGGTCTTGCCCTCGCCGAGCGGGGTGGGGGTGACGGCGGTGACGACGACGAGGCGGCCGTCGGGCCGGGGGCGAAGCCGGTCGAGGATCTCGAGGCGGACCTTCGCCTTGTACCGGCCGCACGGCTCCAACTCCGCAGCGCGGACGCCCCACGCGCGGGCCAGGCGGTCGATCGGCTTCAGCCTTGCGAATCGTGCGATCTGCAGGTCCGTCCTCATGCAAGCGGCCCTCCGAGTGCGCGCATCCTAGCGGGCCGCCGGCCGTTGGCAAACGCAATTTCCGCACATACGGACTCGACAGCCGCCTGCGGCGGTGCCATAGGAGAGACGGACCATGTCACCACGATGCGAACGATGGAACAGATCCTTGCGGACCTGCCGCGCCTCCGGGAGGAGGCGGCCGGTTTGCGCGAGCCGTTCCTGTCGGACATCGTCCTGATCGGCGAGATTCCCTCGCCGACGGAAGGCGAGGCGGCGCGGGCCCAGTTCGTCGCCGACCGTTTCGTCGGGGCCGGGCTCCACGCCTGCTCGATCGATGAGAAGGGCAACGCGGTCGGGCTTCTCCCGGGCGAGACCGGTCGGAAGACCCTCCTGCTCGCCGCGCCGATGGACACCTTTGTCACCGAGGCCGGGGACCAGGCGATCGAGGTCGCGCCGGACCGGCTCGTGGGCCCGTTCGTCGGGGACAACTGCATTGCGCTGGCGGCGCTGACGATCCTCCCGGCCCTGATGGACCGGCTTCAGATCCGCCTGAACTCCCACGTGGTCCTGGTGGCCTGCGCGAAGTCGCTCGGCCGGGGCAACCTGGATGGGCTGCGGCACTTCCTTTCGTCGACGCGGACCACCCCCGCGGCGGGCATCTGCCTGGAGAGCGTGCAGCTCGGGCGGCTGAACTACGCCAGCGCCGGCGTGTTCCAGGGCGAGGTCCACTGCCGGCTGCCGGCCAACTACAACTGGGCGCAGTATGGCGCCACCGGCACCATCATCCCGACGGGCGAGGTGATCGGCCGGATCAGCCGGATCGCGCTGCCTCAGAAGCCGCTGACGACGATCGTGCTCGGCTCGATCGAAGGGGGGCTGTCCTACAGCAACATCGCGCGCGAGACGGTGTTGAAGTTCGAGGCGCGGAGCGAGTCGATCGACGAACTCAAGGCCGTCCGCGAGAAGATCGAGGACATCGTCGAGGAGGTCGCGGCCCAGTCCGGGAAGCAGCTCGTCCTCGACATCATCGCGTGGCGCGGCCCGGGCGGGATCGACATCGCCCACCCGATGGTCCGCAACGCGCGGGCGATCCTCGGCGCCCTCGGCGTCCAGCCGGCGCTCTACCCGACGACCTCGCAGCTCGCCGCGCTGATCGAGGCGGGGATCCCGGGGGTGACCCTCGGGCTGACCACGGGCGAGCGGCGCAGCGAGCTCGACGAGATCGACGAGGCCGTCGCGATCGAACCGATGTCGACCGGTCTCGCCCAGCTTGTGGCCAACCTGATGGCGATGGACGAATGAGCCCGGGCCCGTCCAGCCCGGGCCCCGGGCCCGCGCCCGGCGCCGCGGGGATGTACGATGCCGCGCGTGTCCAGGCGTGGCTCCGCAACAACACGTTCCACCATTCGCGGTTCGCCGACCTGAAGCGGCTGGTCGACCTGAAGGAGCGACAGGGCGTCCGCATCTCGCTCTGCCTGCCGACGCTCAACGAGGAGCGGACCATCGGCAAGGAGATCGTCCTGCTGCGGTCCGAGCTGATGACGCGCCACCCGCTGCTCGACGAGATCGCGGTCATTGATTCCGGCTCCACCGATCGCACGCGCGAGGTCGCCGCCTCCTTCGGCGCGGACGTGCATCTCGCCGCCGACATCCTCCCGGGGGCCGGCGCCAAGAAGGGCAAGGGCGAGAACCTGTGGAAGGCGCTCTACCGGCTCACCGGCGACATCATCGTCTACGTCGACGCCGATATCGCCAACGTCCGCCCCTACTTCGCCTACGGCCTCCTCGGCCCGCTCCTCGAGAAGCCGGAGGTGCAGTACGTGAAGGGGTTCTACGATCGCCCCCTGCAGGTCGGGAAGGGCGTGCGGATGCCCGGCGGCGGCCGCGTGACGGAGCTGCTCGTCCGCCCGCTCTTCTCGCTCTTCTACCCCGAGCTCGCCTCGTTCATTCAGCCGCTGTCCGGCGAGTACGCCGCGCGGAGGGCGACGCTGGAGACGCTTTCGTTCCCCGTCGGCTACGGGGTCGAGACGACGCACCTGATCGACATCTACCACCGCTCCGGCCTCACGGCCTTCGCGCAGGTCGACCTCGACCAGCGCGTCCATCGAAACCAGTCCACCGACAGCCTCGGCCGCATGGCCTTCGGAATCCTCCAGGTCTTCTTCGACCGCCTGCGCAGGCACGGGTGCGTCGACCGCCTGCCCGAGATGGCCGCGCTGATGCGGCAGTTCCGGACCCGCGGCGACGCCTACGAGCAGGTCGAGCATCTCATCGTCGAGGACGAACGCCCCGCGATCACAACGCTGCCGGAGTACCGGGAGAAGTTCCCCAGAGGCCGGGCGTGCGCTCCGACCTGATCCAGCTTGCCGCGTCGTTCCTGCGGCCGCTCGCGCCGGAGCCGTCGGGCGTCGCGCCGGACCTGCGGCCGCTCGACGGCATCCGCGCGGTCCTCTTCGACGTCTACGGAACGCTCCTCGTCAGCGCGGCGGGCGAGCCGATCGAGTTCGGCCGTCCGTGCGGCGTTGAGGCCGTCCGCGCGGCGGTCGATGCGTGCGGCGTCGCGCTGCGGTCCCCGGATGACGCGGCGGAGGTCGACCGGCTCCTGCACAAGGCGGTGCGCGACGCGAAGCGCCGCCGCCGGGACGCGGGCGTCGCGCATCCGGAGATCGACATCGTGGCGATCTGGGCGGAGGTTCTCGACCGCAGCCTGGAGCGCGGGTTCACGGCCGCCGGTCGGTCGGGCGTCGACCTCGAGAAGCTGGCGCTGGTCCACGAATGCGTCGTGAATCCCGTCTGGCGGATGCCCGGTGCCGCGGACGCGCTGGCCGTCCTGCGCGGACGCGGCCTGGTGCTCGGAATCGTCTCGAACGCGCAGTTCTACACGCCGGTCATCCTGCGCGCGCTGCTGGGGACGGACCTGGCGGATCTCGGCGTGGACGACGGCTGCAGCGCGTGGTCCTACCGCGCCGGGATCGGCAAGCCCGACCCCGCGCTCTTCGCCCTCGCCGCCGGGGGGCTCCGCGTCCGCCACGGCATCGCTCCGGGCGATGCGCTCTTCGTCGGGAACCACATGGAGAAGGACGTCACCGCCGCCGCGGCCGCCGGGTTCCGCACCTGCCTGTTCGCCGGGGACGCCCGTTCCTTGCGGTTGGCGGTGCGGTCCGGCGCGCCGGCGCGCCCCGACGCGGTCGTCGCCGCCCTGGATCAGATTCCCGGTTTGCTGGTCCGCGCGTGATGCGGGCGCGGATCCGGAGCGGGCCGCGTCAGACGTCGCAGAGCAGGACGGCTTTCCGCATCGACTCGACGCCGTTCTTCGGGCCGAACTCGTGGGCGACGTAGCCGTTGAACTTGCCTTCCTCCGTCAGCTTGGCGATCGCCTGCATGATCGGCGGGTAGTAGAGCTCCTGTTCCTCGTCGAGATCCTTGCGCCCCGGGTTGCCCGCGGTGTGGAAGTGGGCGATGAACTGGATGTTGTCCTGGATCGTCCGGATGATGTCCCCTTCCATGATCTGCATGTGGTAGATGTCGTAGAGCAGCTTGAAGCGCGGCGAGTCCACTCGCTTGCACAGCTCCACGCCCCACGCGGTCTTGTCGCACATGTAGCCGGCGTGGTTGACCTTGCTGTTGAGCAGCTCCATGCAGATCGTCACGTCGTGGTCGGCGGCGATCTTGACGGCCTCCTTGAGAACCGGCACGCAGTTCGCCATTCCGTCCGCATCGCTGATGCCCTCCCGGTCGCCGGCCATCGTGATCACGCGCTTCCAGCCGAACTCCGCGGCGGCGGCGATGTTCTTCTTGAAGTCCTCGAGGTAGGTCGCGTGGAGGCTCTTGTCGTTCAGGCCCTTCTTGATCGAGCCGGCGCCGGCGACCATCGAGGCGACGAGGCCGTTCTGCTTGAGGGCGGGCCAGTCCTCCTTGCCGACGAGATCGAAGCCGTGCAGCCCGAGTTCCTTGAGCGTCGCGCAGGCCTCGTCGATCGGCGTCTTGCGGAGCATGCCGCGCGTGCAGCACTGCTTGATGCGGCCCTTCAGCTTCAGCGGCTCCGCCGCGGTTGCGGCGCCCGGGGCGATCGCGGCGGCCGCGGCGGCGGCTCCGAACAGGCGGAAGGTGTCGCGGCGGGTCAGTCGGCGGGCGGTGGCGTCCATGGTTGCGTTCCTTTCTTCGTGGCTCCGGCCCGCAACCCTAGCCAGTGGGGCCGCGGGGCGGAAGCACGAAATACGTCCCGCTCGGCCGTCCCGCTCTGGCGGGTCCGGCCCCGACAGCGTATGCTCCGGCTCCGAACCTGCGGAGGCGGAGATGGGCGCAAGACTTGGGGCGGTGATCCTGGGGATGGCGGCGCTGGCGGCGGGATGCCAGAGCGTCGGGGCGCTCTCGGCGGCGGATGCGCCGGTGCGCCGGGAGTCGGCCGGACAACCGGGGCGGATCATCCTTCGCACCGCGTGGCAGACGATCGCGGCGCGCGATGTGCGCGCGGCGGTCACGCAGGTGCAGGCGATCGCCCGGTCCGCCGGGGGCTTCGTCGAGTCGTCGTCCGTGACGGATGACGACGGGGCGAGCGTGGAGCTCCGCATCCCCTCGGCCGGTCTCGACGCGGCGATGGACCGGATCGCCCGGGTCGGATCCGAGACCTCGCGCCGCGTCTCCGCCCGCGATGTCACCGAGGAGGTCGTCGACCTCCAGGCCGTGCTCGCCAACAAGACCGCGCTCCGCGACCGGTTGCGCGCGCTGCTGACCCAGGCGAAGGACGTGAAGGACATCGTGGCCGTGGAGGAGCAGCTCACGAGGCTGCAGGGGGAGATCGACTCGATGGAGGGCCGGCTCAAGTCCATCCGGGCGCAGGCCGAGATGTCCTCCCTCGACGTCACCCTCCGCCCCGTCCGCATCCTCGGCCCCGTCGGCTACGTCCTCAAGGGCGCCTGGTGGATCGTCGAGAAGCTCTTCGTCATCCGGTGACGTGCGAGGCGGATCCCGCGAAGGGGCGCGACGGAGCGCGCCCCTCCAGGGGTTGAAACTTGGAACTTGAAACTGCCGATGGGCGGGCACAAGATGCCGGGCCCTGCGCAACGGGAGACACACGATGAAGACATGGACATGGATGGCGGTGGTGGTGGCGGCGGCGGTGGTCCTGGTGCCGGCGGATGCTCCGGCGGCGCCGAAGAAGGGCAAGAAGGACGCCAAGAAGGAGGCGCCCGCGGCCCCGAAGAACAAGGTCGACGCGGCTGCCAAGTCGGCGAACCGGATGACGATCGTCGGCACGGTCAAGGTGACGAAGGACGACAAGGGCTTCATCAAGGCCGTGATCAAGGCCGACGACGGGACCGTCTATCCCATCCTCAATCCGGCCATCGTCGAGGACAAGGACGGCCAGAAGGCCAAGGTCATCGTCGGGTCCGAGAAGGTCGACGCGAAGACCAAGGCCAAGAGCATCCAGGTCGACGAAGTCCAGGCGGCCCGGTAGAAGAGAAACGGAAGACGGAAGACGGAAAACGGAAGAAGGGAGCGGCGGTTCGTCCTCCCCTCCGTTCCCCAAGGAAGGGCTGTCTGTGGATACCCAGCGCAACACCTGGTCGGCGAAACTGCTCCGCACCTTCACGGCGTTCCTGCCCGTCGACAAGTCCCGGCGGGGCGCGTGCGGCTCCTGCGGGCTGTGCTGTGCCCTGCCGAACCGCTGCCCTTTCCTGCGCTACCGCATCGACGGAGCATCCTACTGCGGCATCTACCATTTCCGTCCCCTGAACTGCCGCAAGTATCCGCGCTGTCCCTCCGAACACATCACGCAGCCGGAGTGCGGCTTCACGTTCGAGGAGACGAAGCCGCCGGCCGGCGCCCCGCGCCCCTGAGCCGCCCGCCCGATACGTTGCCAGGGACCCGAGGACGGTCGCCGGCCACGAACGCCCCCGCGTCCGATTCCTGGGTTTACGGACGAAGCATCGGACGACGGGCGCATGAAGAGGTGGATAATCGCTGCGGGACGGGCGGCGGCGCGGGAACTCACGGGCGTGGCGGTGATCGAGCGGTGATCGTCGGACCGGGCCGGAGTCCCGCTTCCGCCCGGATAGGCGCGAAAGGAACCGTCGCAACGCACGCACAGTTGCGGCCGCGACGGCGCGCGGCCCTCCAGCGCCCATTCAACGGGGATACGAGAGAACGGACCTGGAGGGCGCCGCGGTGCCTGCCCTGCGAAGCGTCCTCGCGAAGCAGGGTCGGCGCCGTGGGGGAGACCCTCGCGTCCATCATCTCCGTGGCTTCGCCCCGGTCTTGGGTCCGCGCCGCGGGCTTGCACGGCGCGCGCCGGCGGCGTAGACAGGACGGGCACGACACGGGAACGGAGGATCCATGAAGACGATCGTCCTGACGGCAGGGCTGGCGGCCACGGTGGCGGGCGCGGCATGCGGCGCGGAGCCGCTGAAGGCCGTTCCGTTCACGAAGGTGAAGCTCGACGGCTTCTGGCAGCCGCGCATCGAGACAAACCGCGCCTCGACCATCCCCTACGACTTCAAGAAGTCCGAGGAGACCGGCCGCATCGCCAACTTCGCGCGCGCGGGCGGCCTCGAGCAGGGGCCGTTCGAGGGCATCCCGTTCAACGACTCCGACGTCTACAAGATCGTCGAGGGCGCCGCCTACTCGCTCGCGATCCATCCGGACCCCGAGCTCGACCGCTACCTCGACGCGCTGATCGCCAAGTTCGCCGCCGCGCAGGAGCCGGACGGCTACCTCTACACCGCGCGCCGCCTCTTCCCGCCGGAGAAGATGCCCGGCATGTCCGGGAAGGAGCGCTGGTCGAACCTCATCGCGAGCCACGAGCTCTACAACGTCGGCCACATGTACGAGGCCGCCGTCGCGCACCAGGCCGCGACGGGCAAGACCAACCTGATGGCGATCGTGCGGCGCAACGCGGACCTGATCGCCTCGCTGTGGAAGCCCGGCGGCATGGGCCTGCCCTCCGGCCACGAGGAGATCGAGATCGGCCTGCTGCGGCTGTACGAGGCCACCGGCGAGAAGCGCTGCCTCGACACGGCGAAGTACCTGATGGACATCCGCGGGCGCCCGGAGACGCACAAGCTCTACGGGCCCTACGCGCAGGACCACCAGCCGGTCGTCGACCAGGCCGAGGCCGTCGGCCACGCCGTGCGCGCGTGCTACCTCTACACCGCCATGGCCCACTACGCCGCGCTGACCGGCGACGCCGCCTACCGCGCCGCGTGCGACAAGCTGTGGGAGGACATCGTCACGCGCAAGATGCACGTCACCGGCGGCCACGGCGCGCGGCACGCGGGCGAGGCCTTCGGCGACGCCTACGAGCTGCCCAACGCCACCGCCTACAACGAGACCTGCGCCGCGATCGCGGGCGCCCTCTTCACGCACCGCATGCTGCTGCTCCACGCCGACGCGAAGTACGCCGACGTGCTCGAACGCATCCTGTACAACGGCTACCTCTCCGGCGTCGCGCTCACCGGCGACCGCTTCTTCTACCCCAACCCGCTCGAGGCCGACGGACGCACGAAGTTCAACCACGGCGGCAACGAGCGCCAGCCCTGGTTCGGCTGCTCGTGCTGCCCCGTCAACGTCGTCCGCATCATGCCCTCGCTGCAGGGCTGGTTCTACGCGACCGCCCGCGGCCGGCTCTACGTGAACCTCTTCGACGCCGGGCGCGCGGACGTCGAGGTCGCGGGCGCGAAGGTGCGCGTCACCCAGACGACGCGCTACCCGTGGGACGGCCGCATCTCGATCGCCGTCGATCCGGAGAAGGCCGCGGAGTTCGCGCTGATGGTCCGCATCCCCGGCTGGGCGCGCGAGCAGCCGGCGCCCGGCGACCTGTACCGCTACGCCGCCCCGGCCGCGCCCGCGCCGACGCTGGCCTTGAACGGGAAGGCCGTTGACTTCCAACCCCTGGAAAGCGGCTACGCGAAGGTGTCCAAGGTCTGGAAGAAGGGCGACGTCGTCGAACTCAATCTCCCGATGCCCGTCCGCCGCGTGATCAGCCACGAGGCCGTCAAGGACAACGCCGGCCGCATGTCGATCGAGCGCGGCCCGGTCGTCTACTGCCTCGAAGGCGCCGACCACCCCGACCGGCGCGTGCTGGACATCTCGCTGCCGGTCGACGCCGCCCTCGCACCGGAGCACGTCCCGGCCCTGCTCGGCGGCGTCACCGCGCTGCGCGGAAAGGGCCTCTCGTCGCGCCGCACAGAGAGCGGCGGCGTCACGACGGCGCCGGTCGACGTCACGGCGATCCCGTACAACGTCTGGTGCCACCGCGGCCCGAACGAGATGGTCGTGTGGGTGCCGACCGCGCCGGAGACCGCCCGGCCGATCCCGCTGCCGTCCCTGGCTTCGAAGGCGAAGGCCACGGCCTCCTTCTGTCACGACAACGACTCGCTGGACTCGGCCAGCGACGGCATCGACCCGAAGAACTCGAACGACCACGGCATCCCGCGCATGACCTGGTGGGACCACCGCGGCACGAAGGAGTGGATCCAGTACGAATGGGCCGAACCGGTGAAGGTCGCGGGCGTCGAGGTCTACTGGTTCGACGACACCGGCCGCGGGCAGTGCCGCGTCCCGAAGTCGTGGCGGCTCTCGACCCGCGACGGCGCGGCGTGGAAGCCCGTCGCCGCGCAAGGCGGGTTCGGCGTCGCGCGCGACAAGTTCAACGCCGTCGCCTTCGAGCCCGTCTCGACGACCGCCCTGCGGATCGACGTCGAACTCGGCGACAAGGTCTCCGGCGGTATCCTCGAGTGGCGGGTCCACCCCGCGGCCCCTTGATCGGGGAAGCACGAACTCCCAATTCCGAAGCACGAAACAAGCACGAAGCCCGAAACGGCAATGATCCCAACGGCTCTTCGAACGCGAGTCCACCGTTTGGGATTCTCCGCTTCGATATGGGGATTCGCCTCGTGCTTCGTGCTTCCGGTTTCGTGCTTCCATTCGGCGGCGGCGGCGCCGCCGCCGAACGTGCTGTTCGTGTTCACCGACGACCAGCGCCACGACGCGATGGGCTGCGCGGGCGGGGCGCTGCCGGCGGTCACGCCGGCGATGGACCGCCTCGCCGCGCGCGGCGTGCGGTTCCGCAACGCCTTCGCGGTGCTCGCGATCTGCAGTCCCAGCCGCGCCGCCGTGCTCACGGGGCTCTACGGCAGCGTCAACGGCGTCACGGCGGTCGGCACGGACCGCTTGCGCGCGGGCGCGCCGACGTTCGCCGAGCGCCTGCGCGCCGCGGGCTGGCGCACGGGCATGGCCGGCAAGTGGCACATCGGCACGACCCCGGCGGAAGCCGGCTTCGCCACGGCGGCGTGGTTCCACTCGAACGGGCCCTACTATAGCCGGAAGGTCACGGTCGACGGCGTCGAGGGCCGGGCGGAGGAGATGATCGACGAGTGGGTTGCGACGCAGACGATCCGCTTCCTCGCCGCCGCGACGAACGACGCGCGGCCGTTCGTCTTCTGGATGTGCACGCAGCTCCCGCACATGGACCACCGGCACGACTGGGACGTGAAGCCGGAGTCGCTCGCGATGTTCCCGGCCGATCGCATGCCGCTGCCCGCGACGTGGAACGACGACCTCACCAGCCGCCCCGCCTACCTGAAGACCGCGCGGAACCGGATGCAGGCTCTCGAATACGGCTACGACAAGCCGGACGCGATCCGCCGGCACGTCGCGCGTTACCTCGCCGCGGTGCACGAGACCGACGCCGCGATCGGCCGCGTGCTGGACGCGCTCGACCGCTTCGGCCTTGCGGAGCGCACCGTCGTGATCCTGATGGGCGACAACGGCTGGTTTCTCGGCGAGCATGGCTTCACGAGCAAGGTGCTGCCCTACGAGGAGTCGATGCGCGTGCCGCTGGTCGTCGCCGGGCCGGGCGTGCGGAAGGGCGCGGTCGAGAACCGCCTCGTGCTCAACATCGACGTCGGCGCAACGATTCCCGACCTCGCGGGACTGCCGGCCGACGCGACGCAGCACGGCCGAAGCCTGGCGCCTCTGCTGCGCGACGGCCCCGCGCCGGAGGACTGGCGCACCGAGTTCCTCTACGAGGCGCCGACCCCGCAGCTCGGCTCGCGGCCGCTGTGGGCCGTGCGCTCGGAGCGCTGGAAGTACGTCCGCACGGAGGACCCGCGCGAACCGGGCCGCATCATGTCCGAGGAGCTCTACGATCTCGCCGCCGACTCCTGCGAGACCAACAACCTCTCCCCGGACCGCCGCCGCCAGGACCAGATCGGCGAGTACGCCGGGGCGCTGCGCAGATTCCAGGTCGACCTCGAGCGCGACCGCGAGCGGCGTGCAGGAAAGGGCAGCCGGTAGGGCGTGGGTCCGGTCCTCGGCGCTGGGGCAACCGGCCCCGGCCACCTTGCATCCTTTGGCGCCATGCCGCGACGTTCCCGCGTCGCGCTGCGCGCTACGCTGGGCAGGCGGTTGCGGCTGCAGCAACCCGAGTCTTCCGCCCATCCGGGCGGTCGATCGCTATCGGGTCCCTTCGTCCGTCGTCCCGAAGGATGGAGGCGCCCCGTTTCACTTCGCGATCCCCCTCGGGATGACCGGCGGCCGCATGGCGGCGGGGCCTACTTCGGCCCGAAGGGCAGGCGGCCGGGGCCGCGGGGTTTCACGGGGCCGGGGCCGCCGGGGCGTTCGTAGACGCGGATGTAGTCGACGAGCATCTCGGCGGGGAACTTCGTCGTCGCGTCGGGGTTGCCGGGGAATCCGCCGCCGACGGCAAGGTTCATGATGAGATAGAACGGCTTGTCGAACGGCGCGGGCCACGGGTTGAGGTCGGACTCCGCGGCCGGGGCGGCGCCCTTGGCGCCGTCCATCCTGCTGCTGCTCCACCAGAACGTCTGCGTGGCGTAGCCGTGGCCGTCGAAGAACCACCGCATCGCGCCCGGCTCCCACTCGAGGGCGTAGACGTGGAAGTCGGCGACCGTGCCGCCGACGGGGAGGATGTGCTCGCCGCCGGAGTTGACGTTCGCGGGCCAGCGCGAGCCGTAGTGCAGCGTGCCGAGGATCTTGCCCGGCTCGTGGCCGCGCACCTCGAGCACGTCGATCTCGCCCGAGGCGGCCCACGTTCCGTACGCGTCCTCCTGCGGCAGCATCCAGAGCGCCGGCCAGATCCCGCGGCCGGTGGGGAGTTTCGCGCGGAACTCGAAGCGACCGTACGCGCGGCTGAAGAGGGCGGAGCCGTCGCGCGCGCGGGTCTTCATGCGGGCGGAGGAGTAGCCGCAGCCGTGGATCGACTCCTTCAGCGCGCGGATGTGGAGCATGCCGTTCGTGACGAAGGCGTTCTCGGGCTCGCGCGTGTAGAACTGCAGCTCGCCGTTGCCCCAGCCGGCGATCCACTGGTTCGCGTCGTAGCTGAAGAAGCCGTTGCCGAGGTCGAAGTCCCACTTCGACCGGTCGATCGACGCGCCGTCGAACTCGTCGGACCAGGCGAGTTTCCAGCCCTCCGGCGCCGTCTCCGCCGCGCGGCCCGTCGCGGCGGCAAGGCATGTCCCGGCGAGCGCGGCGATCGTCGCCGCCCGAAGGGCACGGATTCCGTTCATGCGTTCTCCCGGGTCTTGCGCCGAGGCGGAAGGGCGAGAAGGGCGGCGCCGAGGAGGCACAGGCCGCCGGCGGCGCAGCTCAGGCGGCCGCTCGTCGAGGCGATGGACGGCAGGCTCATGCCGATGAAGAGCGCGCCGGAGACGACGAAGGAGAAGACGAAGAGCTTCCGCAGCGCCCGTTTCGTGTCGTCGCCGATCGCGGGCTTCTCCGCCTCCGGGATCGGACGGCCGATCCGTTCGAAGAAGGCGCCGGCCGCCGCGGCGGACTCCGGGGTGGAGCGGCGCTTCAGCGGCGCGAAGTAGACGGCCGTGCAGATGGCGGTCTCGATCAGGGTCGCGGCCTCCCACGACACCCTCGGCATCCCGTTGAGGACGATCCCCGCGACGACGCCGGCGAGGATGCTCAGGCCGGCGGCGGCGGGACCGGGGCGGCGGACGAGGATGCCCAGCAGCAGCGGCACGCCGATCGGGATCGCGAGGATGCCGGTGAAGAGCTTGTTGGCCTCGAACGCGCCGCCGAAGTGCCGGATGAAGGAGGCCCCGGCGATCACGATCGCGCCGACGACCGCGGTCGAGACGCGCGCGACGAGCATGAGGCGCGCCTGCGGCGCGGCCGGGTTGACCAGGCGCTTGTAGACGTCGTTCGTCAGCACCCCGGCCATGACGTTGTAGTCGGCGTTCAGCGAGGACATCGTGGCCGCGAACATCGACGAGAAGAGGATGCCCATGACGCCCGCCGGAAGCAGCTTCAGCGCCAGCGCCACGTAGGCCATCTCCGGGTCCGGCAGGTCCGGCAGGAGCACCTTCGACGCGACCGCCGGGAGCAGGAAGACCGGAAGGCTGACGAGGAACACGGCGCCCGTCCACACCCCGACCTTCACCGCCTCGCGCTCGTCGCGGACGCAGGCGTAGCGCTGGATGATGGTCCAGTTCTCGTTCACCTTGACGAAGATCATGAAGTAGAAGACCGACAGCCAGAGCAGGCTTCCCTTCGGTCCGTTGAACCACGTCATGTGCTCCGGGATCCGCTCCCGCAGCGCGGCCAGGCCCCCCGCGTCGCCGAGCGCCAGCGGAACCAGGATGAGGCACGAGAGGACGAGGATCACGAACTGCACGGTGCCCATCACGACGACCGACCATACGCCGCCGACGATGTTGAAGACCGTCACGATGACGCCGGACACGACGATCGCCGGGACCAGCGGGAGCGGCGTCGCGGCGGCGATGAAGACCGCGATCGCGTAGAGGCGGACCATGTTGTCGAGGAACCGCATCAGCAGGCCGACCCACGTGACCACCTGGCGCAACCCGAGGTTGTAGCGGACCTCCAGGTACTCCGTCGGCGTCGTGAAGCCGGTCCGTCGCCACCGGGCGGCGAAGACGACCGCGCCGAGGACGCACGCGGGCACGGTGGACCAGTAGACCGTGACGGCGACGAGGCCGTGCTGGTGGGCGATGCCGGCGTAGGCGATGAAGACGAAGGTGCTGAACCAGGCCATGAAGTTGCTGATGGCCGACATCACCCACGGGATCGCGCTGCCGCCGGTGAAATAGCCGCCGATGTCCTTCACGAACCAGCCGAAGGAGAGGCCGATGACGGCCATCAGCGCGATGTAGATCCCGATCGCCGCGTAGTCGAGGCCCTGGAGGTGCTGCATGCGGCGCGCCCCCGCCTCAGACGCCGGACGCGGACTGGAAGCCGCCGTCGACCGGGATCGTGACGCCCGTGACGAAGCCGGCGCGCTCGTCGTCGAGCAGCCATGCGACGCAGCCGAGCAGGTCCGCCGCCTCGCCGAAGCGCCGCATCGGAGTGTGGGCCATGATCCGCGCGCCGCGCTCGGTCAGGCCGCCGTCGGCATCGAGGATGATCCTCCGGCTGCGGTCGTTGAGGAAGAAGCCCGGCGCGACGGCGTTCACGCGGACGCCGGCGGGGGCGAGGTAGGCGGCGAGCCATTCGGTGAAGTTCACGACGCCCGCCTTGGCGATTCCGTAGGCCGGGACGCGGGTCAGCGGGTGGTAGCTGTTCATCGAGGCGAAGTTCAGGATGGCCCCGCGGCCCTCGCGCGCCATGGCGAGGCCGAAGACGCGGCACGGGATCACGGTGCCCATCGTGTTCGCGCGGATCACGTCGAGGAAGCGGGCGGGGTCGAGGTCGAAGAAGCCGCGCAAACCGTCCGGGCGGTCCGGGCCGCCCTCGCGCGCGTCGAACTCGGTCGTCGTGGTGACGGCGTCGGGCTGGTTTCCGCCCGCCCCGTTGACGAGGATCGAGCACGGGCCGAATTCCGCCTCGGCGGCGCGGCGGACGGCCTCGACGGCGGCGGGATCGGTCACATCGGCCGGGCAGGCCAGCGCGTCGCCCCCGGCCGCGCGGATCGCGCCGGCGACCGGATCGAGCTTCGCCGCGGTGCGGCCGACGAGGACGACCTTCGCGCCGCGGCGGGCGAGATCCTGCGCCACTGCCGAGCACAACGTGCCGCCGGCGCCCGTCACGACCGCGACGCGGTCCCGGAAGAACGAGTCGCTCATGCCGTCCCTCCCGTGCCGCCCAGGATCCACCGCCGCGGGGTCCCGTAGGCGATGGCGCGGACGATCTCCGCGAGGAGCAGCTCGTCGCGCGGCCACTCGCCCGCCTCGGCCCGCGCGCCGATGAAGTCGCAGAGGATCCGCCGGAAGTACTCGTGGCGCGTCATCGACAGCAGGCTGCGCGAATCGGTAGTCATGCCGACGAAGGCGGAGAGCAGGCCGTAGGACGACAGGGCCGCCAGGTGCGCGCGGATGCCGTCCGCGTGGTCGTTGTACCACCAGGCCGGCCCGAACTGGACCTTGCCCGGCACGCCGTCGGCGGCGTAGGAGCCGGTCAGGACGGCCAGCGCGGCGTTGTCGGCGGGGTTGAGCGTGAAGAGGATGGTGCGCGGGAGGGCGTCGGCGCGCTCGAGGTCGTCGAGGAACGCGCACAGCGCGCCGATGTCCGTGGCGCGGCCGATGCCCGCGTAGCCGCCGGCCGGGCCGGCGAGGGTGCGGAGGCGCGAGCTCGTGCGGCGCTGGGCCCCGAGATGGAGCTGGAGGATCCAGCCGCGACGGCCGTACTCGATGCCGAGGAGGCGGAGCAGGGTGGAGCGAAGACGCACGAGGTCGGCGTCCGTGACGGGATCGCCCGCGAGGCGGCGACGGAGGATCGCGTCGGCCCCGGCATCGTCGGCCGGGGCGTAGGCGAAGTCGTCGAGCGCGTGGTCCGCCAGGCGGCAGCCGGCGCGGTCGAAGTGGTCGAGGCGCCCGGCGACCGCGGCGCGGAAGGCGTCGAGGCCGTCGATTCCGATTCCGGCCGCCGCGGACAGGTCGGAGGTCCAGCGGGGGAAGCCGGGGTCGTCCACGGCGGTGACGTCGTCGGCGCGGAGCGACGGGAGGACGCGGGTTTCGAAGCCCGAGGCGGCCAGCCGGGCGTGGGCGTCGAGGGGGTCGAGGAGGCGGTCGGAGGTGCAGAGGCACTCGACGTGGGCCTTCGCGACCAGGCCCCGCGCGGAGTGGGTCGGGGCCTGGAGTCGCTCGTTGCAGGCCGTCCAGATCCGGTCGGCGGAATCGGGGTTGAGGTCCTCGTCGATGTCGAAGAAGCGGCGGAGTTCGATCGCGGTCCAGTGGTGGAGGGGGTTGCCGGCGGTGAGCGGGACGGTGGCGGCCCAGCGGGCGAACCTCTCCCGATCCGGCGCGTCGCCCGTGATCAGCGCCTCCGGCACGCCGGCGATGCGCATGGCGCGGTGCTTGTACGGGTCGCCGTTGACCCATGCCTGCGCGATGTTCGGGAAGACGCGGTCTCCGGCGAGGTCGTCCGGCGGGATGTGGTTGTGGTAGTCGATGATGCGCAGGCGCGCGGCGTGGTCGTGGTAGAGCCGGCGCGCCGTCCGGTTCCCGAGCAGGAAGTCCTCGTGGAAGAAGCCCCTCATGGCCGCCAGCCTATCGCCCGGAAGCGGACAGGGCAAGCGGGAGGTCCGCCTTTGCCGCTTGTGGCCGCTGCGGGGGGTGGTATAAGGCGGCCATGCTTCTCTCCACGACGTTGCGGCTGTTCCTCGACGGCATCGGCCGCCGGGAGGAGTACGAGTTCTACCTCCGCAAGTTCCAGACCGGGCCCGGCGCCTGCTTCGCGGCGCTGATGCCGGATGCGGTGGCGATGGAGGAGTCGGAGGAGGCCATCGCGTTCGACCTGCACTTCCTGCTGCGGCTGGAGTTGACGCCGATGGTCCTGCTGTGCGGGCCGGAGGCGCAGGCGATGCGCAGTTCGCTGGTGCGGGCGCTGCCGGCCTCGCTCGTCGTCGAGGCGGCGGCGGACCCGGAGTGGGCCGGCACGGTCGAGGGGCACCTGGCGGTCGCGCGGCGGCAGGAGAAGGTCCTGGCGGTGTGTTCGGAGTCGATCCCGGCGGCCACCGTGCTGCGGGCGCTGATTCCGGCGGTCGTGCGGCGCCTGCACCTCGTCCGCGCACGCGGCCCGCTGCGCGACGTCCGGGACCGGCCGGTCTCGCTGCACCTGCTGCAGGGACGGAACGACCACGCGCTGGCGGACGGCGAACAGGCGACCGTCGATCTCGCCGCGGCGTGCCTCGCGGCCGCGCCCGGCATGCACGTCTCGGTCGCCTCGCCGCTCGACCTGCTCGCCGAGCTCTTCACGGTGAGGGGGAAGGGGACGGTGATCCGGCGCGGCAGCGTGATCCGGCACGCCGGCGGCATCGCGGGCCTCGACCTCGACCGGCTCACCGCGCTGCTCGTCGAGGCCTTCGGCCGTCCGCTGGCGCGCCCGGAGACGCTCGGCGATGCCTCGGAGGTCTACCTCGAGGAGAACTACCGCGGCGCGGCGCTGCTCGAGGCGCACCCGGCGGGGCTCTATCTCGCCAAGTTCGCCGTCGGCACGCAGGCGCGGGGCGACGGCCTCGCGCAGGAGCTGTGGAACGAGATGATCGACGGCCACCCGTCGCTCTTCTGGCGCTCGCGCCCGGGCAACCCGATCAACGGCTGGTACGAGCGGCAGGCCGACGGCCGGCTCCGGGAGGAGCCGTGGCACATCTTCTGGCGCGGCATCCGCGCGGAGGACATCCCCGCCGTCGTCGCCTACTGCCGCTCGCGCCCCGCCGACTTCGTCGCGGCGAAGGACTGAACCCTACCGCGTGTAGACCGGCCGGTTCTGGTAGTGCGTGTGGAGCAGTTCGTGCGCCTTGGCGCTGAGCGGCGCGCCGAGGAACTCCGCGTAGATCTTCTGGATGTACGGGTTCTGGTGCGAGCAGCGCTTCGCGCTCATCGCATCGTCCTGGTAGATGCCCGAGGCGCGGCGCCGGCGGACCTCGTCGTCCGCCCCGTAGGGCTGGCCGCCGCCGCCGACGCAGCCGCCGCGGCACGCCATGACCTCGATGAAGTGGTACGGGGGTTCCTCGCCCTTCGCGCGGGCGGCGCGCACGCGGTCGAGCACGATCTCGATGTTGTTCATCCAGTGCGCGACGGCGATGCGGATCTCCTTGCCCGCGACGGTCACCTTCGCCTCCTTGACGCCCTCCAGGCCGCGGACGGCCATGAAGTTGACGTCCTCGAGCTCGCGCTTGGTGACGAAGAAGTGCGCGGTGCGGAGCGCCGCCTCCATGACGCCGCCGGTGGCGCCGAAGATCGTGCCCGCGCCGGTGTAGTTGCCGAGGATCGAATCGCACTCCTCGTCCGGCAGCTCCGCGAAGTCGATGCCGCACTCCTTGATCATCCGCGCCAGCTCGCGCGTCGTCAGCGAGACGTTCACGAACGGCCGGTCCCCGTCGTACATCTCCTTCGACCGCGTGATCTCGAACTTCTTCGCCGTGCACGGCATGATCGAGACGACATAGATCTTCGACGGATCGATCCCCATCTTCTCCGCGTAGTAGGTCTTCGCCATGGCGGCGAGCATCGCGTGGGGCGACTTGGCGGTGGAGAAGTTCGTGACGAAGTCCGGCGCGTACTTCTCCATGTAGTCGGTCCACGCGGGGCAGCAGCTCGTGATCAGCGGCAGGTCGCCCTTGCCGTGGACGAACCGCTGCACGAACTCGGTGGCCTCCTCCATGATCGTGAGATCGGCGGCGAAGTTCGTGTCGAAGACGGCCTTGAACCCGAGCCGCCGCAGCGCGGCGTAGGTCTTGCCGGTCAGCACGGTGCCGGGCTCGTAGCCGAACGCCTCGCCGATCGCGACGCGGACGGCGGGGGCGATCTGGACGACGCAGTAGCGCTCCGGGTCCTGCAGCGCGCGCCACACGCGCTCGGTCTCGTCGTGCTCGTAGATCGCGCCGACGGGGCAGTGCGCGCTGCACTGGCCGCACTTGACGCAGGGGCTTTCGACGAGCTGGATGTCGCCCGTCGGGGCCAGGCGCGTGTTCTCGCCGCGGCCGACGAACTCGAGCGCCCACACGTTCTGCATCTGCTGGCAGACGATCGCGCAGCGGCCGCACTTCACGCACTTCTCCGGGTTGAGCACGATCGACTTCGTCGAATCGTCCTCCGGGATCTGCGCGACGCGCTGTTCGAACCGCACCTGGCGGATGCCGAAGTCGGCCGCGAGCTTCTGCAGCTCGCAGTTGCCGTTGCGGGGGCAGCGCAGGCAGTCGTTCGGATGCGTCGAGAGGATCAGCTCGAGCACGGCCTTGCGGATCTGGACGATCTCGGGGTCGTGCGTGACGATCTTCATGCCCGGGCCGACGGGGGTCGCGCAGGCGCGGAGCATCTTCGGAGAGCCCTCGACCTTGACGACGCAGATGCCGCAGGCGGCCCACGCCGGGAGGTCCGGGTGGTAGCACAGCCGCGGGATCTTGACGTTGACCTGCTCGGCGGCCCTGAGGATGGTCGTCCCCGGCTCGACCTCGCAGTCGATTCCATTGATCTGAAGCTTGATCTTGTCCATGGCCTGGTTCCCTTATCCGCGCTGGACGGCCTCGAACTTGCAGGCGTCGTAGCATTCGCCGCACTTGATGCAGCGGCTGAGGTCGATCACGTGGGTCTGGCGGCGCGCGCCGCTGATGCAGTTGACCGGGCAGCGCCGGGCGCAGAGCGTGCACCCGATGCACTTCTCGGCGAGGATGGAGTAGGTCACGAGCGCCTTGCACTTGCCGGCCGGGCACTTGTGGTCCTTGATGTGGACGCGGTACTCGTCGCCGAAGTACTTGAGCGCCGACATCACCGGGTTCGGCGCGGTCTGCCCGAGGCCGCACAGCGAGGCCTTGTTCATCGCGTGCGCGACGGTGCGGAGCTGGTCGATGTCCGCCACCGAGCCCCGCCCCTCGCTGATGCCGACGAGCAGGTTGTACATCGTCCGGCCGCCGACGCGGCACGGGGCGCACTTGCCGCACGACTCGTCGACGGTGAACTCGAGGTAGAACTTGTTCACGTCGACCATGCAGTCGTCCTGGTCCATCACGATCAGGCCGCCCGACCCCATGATCGAACCGAGGGCGCCGAGCGATTCGTAGTCGATCGGCGTGTCGAGAAACTGCTCGGGGATCACGCCGCCCGACGGGCCGCCGGTCTGCGCGGCCTTGAACTTCTTCCCGTCCTTGATGCCGCCGCCGATGTCGAAGATGATCTCGCGCAGCGTCGTCCCCATCGGGACCTCGATCAGGCCCGAGTTGTTGATCTTGCCCGTCAGCGCGAAGACCTTCGTGCCCTTCGACGTCGCCGTGCCGATCGAGCCGAACCAGTCGCCGCCCTTCAGGAGGATCACCGGGATGTTGGCGAAGGTCTCGACGTTGTTGATGATCGTCGGCTTGCCCCACAGGCCGCGGACGGCGGGGAAGGGAGGGCGGGGGATCGGCATGCCGCGCTTGCCCTCGATCGAGGCGATCAGCGCGGTCTCCTCGCCGCAGACGAAGGCGCCGGCGCCGAGGCGCAGCTCGAGGTCGAAGCTGAAGCCGCTGCCGAGGATGTTCTCGCCGAGGAGCCCGGCCGCGCGCGCCTGGCCGATCGCGATCTCCAGCCGCTTGATCGCGAGCGGATACTCGGCGCGGATGTAGATGTAGCCCTGCGTCGCGCCGGTCGTGTAGCCGGCGATCGTCATCGCCTCGAGGATCGAGTGCGGGTCGCCCTCGAGCGTGCTGCGGTCCATGTACGCGCCCGGGTCGCCCTCGTCGGCGTTGCAGATGATGTACTTCTGGTCCGCCTTCACGTCCTTCGAAAAGACCCACTTCCTCCACGTCGGGAACCCCGCGCCGCCGCGGCCGCGCAGCCCGGACTTGCGGAGCTCCTCGATCACGTCGTCCGGCTTCATCGTGAAGAGCACCTTCTCGAGCGCGGCATAGCCCTCGCGCGCGATGTACTCCTCGATGTTCTCCGGATCGATCAGCCCGCAGTTGCGCAGCACGATGCGGAACTGTTTCTGGTAAAACGGAATGTCGTCGATCGACGAGAGCTTCCCGGCGCCGACCTTGTAGAGCAGGCGGTCGACCGGCCGGCCCTTGACGAGGTGTTCGGCGACGATCTCCGCGGCGTCCTCCGGCTTCACGCGGACGTAGAAGGCCTCCTCGGGGAGAACCTTGACCACCGAGCCCTGTTCGCAGAAGCCGAAGCAGCCGGTCTTCACGACCTGGACGCTGCCTTCGAGGCCGTTCTGGCGGACCGCCGTCACGAGGTTGTCGTGCAGCGCGCCGCTCTTGCACGACTCGCAGGCCGTGCCGCCACACACCAGGATGAAATGCTTGTATGCCATGGTCCGCCTCACTTCGCCCCGCGCGCCAGGGTCGGCGCGATGTCGGCCGCGGGCTTGTCGAACACGTGGTCGCCCACGAGCCGGCCCGCGAGGATGTGCTCGTTCACGATCTTGCGGGCGACGTCCGCCGTCACGGTGCCGTACACCGTCGCCGGCATGCCGGGCATCCGGACCTCGACCGTCGGCTCGGAGTAGCAGAGGCCCATGCAGCCGGTCTGCTTCACCACCACGTGGGTCAATCCGCCCTTGTCCAGCTCCTCGACGAAGGCGTCGAACGCGGCCCGGGCGCCGGCGGCGATGCCGCAGGTGCCCATGCCGATGATCACCTCCCCGGTCTTGCCCGAGGTGTCGCGGCGGGCGATCTCCGCCTTCTTGCGTTCACGCAGGTCCCGGAGGTCCTGCAGGGTCAGTTTCTTCATCGTCCATCCTCCCGCGGAGCCGCGCCGGCGTCGCCGGCGGCCCCCGCATGCCTGGTTGCCAAATCCATGTCGTCCGTGCCGCCGTCGCCGGCCAGCGCGGACTCCTGGTTCTCCACGAACATCCTCACGAGGGCCAGCGCGCCGGCGTCCGTCAGCGGGCCGACGGCCTCCGTTAGCTCGTCCGACGCGACCGCGTAGGACCGCTCGTCGCGCATGCGGTGCACGCGCAGCGCCGTCCCAGCGCCCGCCGCCATCGCGAGCATCGACACGATCGCCCCGGCCCAGTCGCCCGCCGCCGGCGCATCGATGTGCGCGCCGTCCAGCGCGAACCCGACGCTCGTTCCCGCGCCGGGCGCGGAGGCGAGGTCGAACGTCCCGCCCGCCTGCGCCACCGCCTGCTCGACAAACGGAAGGCCGAGCCCGACCCGCCGGCCCGGGTGCTTGCCCGGGGCGCTGAAGAAGGGATCCAGCGCGCGCCGCCTCGTCGCCTCGTCCATGCCCGGTCCGTCGTCCGCCACGCAAACCTCGATCCCGCGGCCGCGCTCGATCACGTCGACGACCACCGCCGGCGCCCCCGCCTCGAACGCGTTCTGCGCCAGCTCGACCAGGAAATCGCTGACCGTCCCGTGCATCACTTGCCGCGGTACTTCGCCACGATCCCCGCAAGCTGGTCCTTCGTCACCCGCCCGAACACCTCGCCGTCCACCGTCAGCACCGGCGCCAGCCCGCAGCAGCCGATGCACCGGACCGCCTCCAGCGAGAAGAGCCCGTCGGTCGTCGTCTGGTTCAATCCGACACCGACGATCGTCTCGAATTCCTTGATGATGTCCTCGCCGCCCTTGAGGTAGCACGCCGTGCCCATGCAGACCGCGATCTGGTGCTTCCCCGGCTTGCGAAGCTTGAAGAAGTGGTAGAACGTGATCACGCCGTAGATCTTGGCCAGCGGCACGTCGAGGCGCGCCGCAACCTCGAAGGCGACATCACGCGGGACGTAGCCGTAGTGCCCCTGGACCTTGTGAAGGACCATGATGAGATTGCCCGGCTTCGTCTTCCACGCCTCGATGAACTGCGCCAAGTCCTCCGGAAGCTCGATCGACTGCTTCGGAAGCGCCGTGGCCTCTTGAACCGCTTGCATGACTCACCTCTTTCAAATCCATGCCGCTCCTCACCCCGTGCCGGGGTCGCCGCGGCCGACCGTGAAAGCTGAAATGCTATGGGGATCGCCTTTCCGTTTCAAGCACTTTCTGTACTCCTAATTTCACACTCTGGCCGTGTTTATGTGAATGGAATAACAAAAACGCTTGCATTATGGTCCTGATAAAGCACAATCGTTTCAAAAGAACAGGGGAGTAAACGAATCATGAACGCGACTAAGGAAGTGGTGGTCAGGCTTACGAAGTACAAGAACGTGCTGGAGAAGCTGCGCTCGCTGGGCTTCGTCAAGGTGTTCTCCGACAATCTCGCCGATGCGCTGGGCGTGTCTCCGGCGCTGGTTCGCAAAGACTTCTCTTTCTTCGGGTTGTCGGGAAAGAAGCGTGCCGGATACCGGGTCGAGGACCTGATCGCGCAGCTGAACCACATCCTGGGGGTGGATGAGATCCAGCGGGTGATCGTGGTCGGGTGCGGGAAGATCGGGACGGCGTTGATGCGCTATCGGGGCTTCGCCCGGGAGAAGATCCGGGTGGTGTCGGGGTTCGACGTCGACCCTGCGAAGATCGACGCGAACGCCCCGGTGCCGATCCGGGATCTGAACGAGATCCCGTACATCGTGAAGAGCGAGAGCATCCGCGTGGCGATCCTGACGGTGCCCGAGACGGTGGCCACGCAGGTGGCCGAGACGCTGATCGCCGCCGGGATCAAGGGCATCCTGAATTTCGCTCCGATCCTGCTGAAGGGCGGGAACGGGGTGGTCGTCCAGAACATCAACATCGCGTTGGAGCTGGAGAACCTCTTCTGCCTGCTCCGGTTCGCCGACAAGGACATGGGAGGGGAGTCCGCATGAAGTTCGATGATGTCGTCCGCACCCTCGACGCCGCGGTGGTCCACCGCGGGGCGCCGGCGGAGGGTGCGGACATCCGGCACGTGGCCGCCTCGGACCTGATGAGCGACCTGCTTGTTGCCGACCGCCATGGCCATCTGCTCGTCACCTCGCTCGCGTCGGACCAGGCCGTCCGCACCGCCGACATCGTCGGAGCCGCCGGCCTCGTCGTCGTGAACGGGAAGAACCTCCCGGCCACCATGGTCTCGCTTGCGAAGGAGCTCGACATGACGCTTCTCCGCACGAACCTGCGCATGTTCGAGGCCTGCGTGAAGCTGGGGAAGGCGCTCGGCGCGTGATGCATTCAGCCCCAGCCGCCCCGGGGTTCCGGGTCCCGCGGTCCGCCTTCCGGGCCGGGATCCGGCCGTCACCCGCCGGGGCTTGGATTTCGAACGTTGGATGTTGGATGTTGGTTGTTGGTTGTTGGATGTTGAGCGTTGGCTGTTGGCTGTTGGCTGTTGGACGTTGGCTGTTGGACGCCGTCCGTCCGTCCTTCGATGTTCGGCGTTCGGTGTTCGGCGTTCGGTGTTCGATGTTCGGTGTTCGATGTTCGATGTTCGACGTTCGATGCTCGTTCCCTCCCCCCTGATCCCGATGCCCGTCCTCCCCCTCACCTCCGAGCAGTCGCCGCTGGTCCTGCTGGACCTGCTGTTCAAGCTCAAGGTGCGGGACGTGATGACGACGGATCTCGTGACGGCCCGGCGGGCCGACACGTTGCGCTACGTCCAGGCCCTGATGAAGACCCACCGCATCACGGGGGTGCCGGTGGTGGAGAACGGGCGGCTGTTCGGCATCGTCAGCATGGACGACATCATGACCGCGCTCGACCGCGGCCACATCGACGATCCCGTCGAGCGCCACATGACGACCACCGTCGTCGTGCTGGAGGAGGACATGCCTCTTTCCTTCGGCGCTTCCTACTTCGACAAGTACCGGTTCGGCCGCTTCCCGGTGCTGAACAAGGACAACTCCGTCGTCGGCATCCTGACGAGCCGCGACATCAGCGCCTCGCTGCTGCTCGAGCTCTACAAGGAGTACCACAAGCTCGAGGCGCAGGTGCAGCCCCCGGCGCCCGTCGGCGCGCCGCGCACCTCGCTCCAGGTGCGCGTGAAGCAGAACGACCTCGAGAATGCCGGCAAGGGCGCGCACGAGATCAAGCGCGCGCTCGCCGCCCGCCGCGTCGATCCCGCCCACATCCGGCGCGCCTCGATCGCCGCGTACGAGATGGAGATCAACCTCGTCCTGCACTCCTCGGGCGGCACGCTGCGCACGACGATCGACAACGAGTCGGTCGAGATCGTCGCCCGCGACCGCGGCCCGGGAATCGCCGACGTGCAACTCGCGCTGCAGGACGGCTTCTCGACCGCGAACGACTGGATCCGTTCGCTCGGCTTCGGCGCCGGGATGGGCCTGGGCAACATCCGGCGGGTGGCGGACGAGTTCTCGCTCGATTCCAAGGCGGGCGGGGGGACGACGGTCCGCGCGGTGATCCGCCTGCCGCCGCCCGTGCCGGAGGAGGCCCCGCATGCGGGTGGCTGACCTCGCCGCGATCGAGGGCGTCGTCGAAACGGTCACCCCGGGGGAGCCGGACGCGGAGGTCACCGGCGCGACGACGTCGGACCTGCTGAGCGACGTTCTCGCGCACGCCCGTCCGGGCGATGTCCTCGTCACGATCCAGGCCCACCGCAACACGATCGCGGTCGCCTCCATCGCGGGCATCCGCGCCGTCATCCTTGCCCGCGCCCGCGCCGCCCCGCCGGACATGGTCGAGGCCGCCGTCGCCGAGCGCATCGCGATCCTGCGCGCCTCCGCCGGCCAGTACGAGCTTTCGTGGCGGCTGCATGGGGCGCTGGGCTCATGATTCTCCGCGCGGACTTCCACATCCACTCCTGCCTTTCCCCGTGCGGGGATCTCGACATGTCGCCGGCCGCCATCGCCGGCCGCGCGAAGGCGTGCGGGCTCGACGCCGTCGCGATCACGGACCACAACTCGGCGCGCCACGCGCCGGCGTTCGCGGAGGCCTGTGCGGCGGCCGGGCTGCGCGCGCTGTACGGCGCCGAGGCGACGACCGCCGAGGAGGCGCACGTGCTGTGCCTCTTCGACGACGCCGGCCGCGCGTTCCGGTTCGGCGAGTGGCTCTACGGCCTCCTGCCGGGCGTCGTCTGCGTCCCGGAGAAGATGGGCGACCAGCCGGTGGTGAACCGGTTCGACGAGATCGAGCAGACGCTGGACGTCTACCTCGGCGCGTCGACGGAGGTTCCCCTGACGGACCTGTGCGGGGAGGTGCTGTCGCGGGGCGGCCTGTTCATCCCGTCGCACGTCGACCGTCCCGTCACGAGCCTCCTCTCGCAGCTCGGCCGCATCCCGGACCTTCCCTACGACGCGATCGAGGTTTCGCCGCACTACGACCGTCGCCGCGATCCGGCGGGGCTCCGCGGCCGCCACGCGATGCTGCGCTCGAGCGACGGCCACCGGATCGGGGAGATCGGCCGGGGGTGGACGGTCCTCGACCCGGAGGAGTTCTCCGTGGCCGGCATCCGCGACGCCCTGCGCCGCCTGGCCGCCGCGCAGGCCACGGATCCGGACGCGGGGCTTCCGCCGCCGCCGGCGCACTGAGCCGCCGGTTGCCTCACGCCCGGGCGAGCGGCGGCGCGCGGTGGGAGTGCTCGATCTGGCGGATACCGTCGAGGATGTACTGCCCGCCCGCGACGACGGTGAGAACCGCCGCCGCGCCGGCCAGCCACGGGAACGGGCGCGCGGGGGCGTCGGCCAGCACCCAGAGGACCGTCCCCATCTGCAGCACCGTGGCCAGCTTCCCGCTCCACCGGGGGCGGACCTCGACGTGGCTGTTGAGGTGGTGGACGACGAAGGCGCCGAGCACCAGGAGCGCGTCGCGGCTGATGACGGCCAGCGCGAACCAGACCGGGATCTGCGGATGCAGGGCGGGCAGCGAGGGACGGGTCAGCATGATGATCGCCGCGAGCAGGAGCGTCTTGTCGGCCAGCGGGTCGAGGATCCTTCCCAGCTGGGTGATCTCGCCGCGCGACCGCGCGAGGTAGCCGTCGAGCGCGTCCGTCAGCGCCACGGCCAGGAACGTGACCAGCGCCATCACCCGGTAGCGTTCGTCCGCCGCGCCCTCCCGCAGGCCGAGGGTGTAGTAGACCATCATCAGGACGAAGACCGGGATGCCGAGGAACCGCAGCAGCGTGACCTTGGTGGCCAGGGTCAGGCGGGGGACGGTTCGACCGGTGTCAGGCATTCCGGACGCCCTCCCTATCCCGCGAACCGCTCCAGCGCGCGGGTGATGCGGGCGAGAACGCGGTCGCGGCCGAGGACCTCGAGCATGGCGAAGAGTCCGGGACCGGCGGGCGATCCGGAGACCGCGACGCGGGTGGCGTGGATCAGGTCCGGGTGCGGCTGGCCGCGCGCGGCGGCGACGTCCTTGAGCGCGGCCTCGAGGGTGGGGCCGTCGAACGGAACCGCCGCGGCCCAGCGGTCGCGCAGCGCGGCGAGGCCCTCGCGGGCGCCCTCGCGGAGGAGGCGCTTGCGGACGGCCTTGTCGTCGAAGGGGAAGTCCTCGGCGAAGAAGTAGGCGGTCTGCGCGGCGGTGTCGCTGAAGAGCTTGATGCGGTCCTCCATGATGGCCACGACCCGCGCGGCGTAGCCGGCGTCGGGCTCGAGCCCGTGGGCGCGGAGGTCGGCCAGGTGACCGGCCATGCGGTCGGCGGCCGGGAGGCGGCGCATGTGCTCGCCGTTCATCCAGAGCATCTTCGTCATGTCGAACTGGGCGGGGGAGGATTGGACGCGCTCGAAGGAGAAGAGCGCGGTCATCTCGTCGCGCGACAGCACCTCGCGGCCGTCGCCGGGCGACCAGCCGAGGAGCGCGAGGTAGTTGAAGAGGGCCTCGGCGAGCACGCCCTTCTCGCGGAACTGGCCGACGTAGGCGTCGCCGTCGCGCTTGGAGTAGGGCTTGCCCTGCGCGTTGACGATCATCGGGAGGTGGGCGTAGCGCGGCACGGGGGCGCCGAGGGCGCGGAAGAGCGCGATGTGCCGGAAGGTGTTCTCGACGTGGTCGTCGCCGCGGATGACGTGGGTGATGCCCATTTCGATGTCGTCGAGCACGTTCGCGAGGTGGAAGACGGGGTTGCCGTCGGACCGGACGATGACGAAGTCCTTGAGGTCCGCGGCGGCCTTGGCGAGGTCGCCCTTGACCTCGTCGTGGAAGGCGACGTCCGTCCCGGGCATGCGGAAGACGATGCACTCGCCCCTGCCGGTGCCGCCCTTGTCCTCGCGGTAGGCGTGGCCGGCGGCGACGAGGGTCTCGGCGGCGGCCCGGTGGGCCGCGAGGCGGGTGGTCTGGTAGAGCGGGGCCTCGTCGACCGTCAGGCCCAGCCACTCCATCGACTCGAGCACGGTGCGGCAGGCCTCGGGCGTGGAACGCTCGCGGTCGGTGTCCTCGATGCGCAGCAGGAACCGGCCGCCGCAATGCCGGGCGTAGAGCCAGTTGTAGATGGCGGCGCGCATGTTCCCGATGTGGACGTTGCCCGTCGGGCTGGGCGCGAAGCGCGTGCGGACCGTCATGATCGTTCTCCCGGATCGTGGTGCTCCGGCGGGCCTCGTGCCCGGGCCGGACGCGGCGCGCAGTGTAGCACAACGGGGCGGATCAGCGCGCAAGGACGAGACTGAGCCAGGGGACGTAGGTGATCAGCGCGAGGACGGCCAGGAGCACGGCGATGAACGGCAGCGAGGCCCGGGCGAGGACCAGGAGCGGGCGGTCGAAGCGGATCGCGGCGATGAAGAGGTTCATGCCCACCGGCGGCGTGACGTAGCCGATCGCGAGGTTGGCGAGGAAGATGACGCCGAGGTGGACGGGGTCCACGCCGTAGGCCTTGCCCAGCGGCAGCAGCAGCGGAACGATCACGATCGTCGCGGTGTAGATGTCCATCGCGCAGCCGACCAGCAGCAGGAAGAGGTTGAGCATCAGCA